>Ga0172375_10008299_pt1 | contig 13996 bp, 13 predicted proteins | sample LakKiv1m_FD_114537 | JGI IMG/M metagenome (GOLD analysis project Ga0172375, IMG submission 114537) | Freshwater microbial communities from Kabuno Bay, South-Kivu, Congo - kab_092012_11.1m | ecosystem: Environmental > Aquatic > Freshwater > Lake | place: Democratic Republic of the Congo...
GGCGCTGTATTGGCAGTACCTTTCGGTTTCCTGTCATCCCAGACAATTGCCGGTAAACATTTGTCAAAGATTGGTGTTTCGATCCTGGTTGTCATTAGGGTCTTCCCGGAAATAATTCTTGCGATTATTCTCATCAAGGGTCTGGGCCCGACTCCATTTGCTTGCGTTATCGCCATCGGCATGCATTCAATCGGCATGCTGGGAAAATTATATGCAGAAGCAATCGACAATATGGACAAAAGTCCTCTCGAGGCTCTGGACGCGGTTGGCGCGAACGGAATCCAGAAGATACGATATGGAATTATTCCACAGATAGTAGCCGACATGTCTTCAATTTCTCTTTATCGGCTTGACATCAATCTTCGTTCTGCAACAGTACTCGCTGTTGTCGGTACTCAAGCGGGAGGTTTAGGAGCATTATTGTTCTTCGCCTCAAGTCAACAAGATCCGATTACACTAGCTACATTGATGGTCATAATCATACCGCTTATCTTGATAATGGACACTATTTCCAGTTATTTGAGAAGCAAATTAGTTTGATACTGATAAAACAAAATCCGTTAGCGCTCGCTAACGGATTTTCTTATTCTTCAGTATACTTTTCCTTGATTGTACCATCTCTATATGCCAATAATAATTGTCTTAAATCTTCAATTCTTTCCTTTATTTCTTGACCTTTATTGGTGTCATATACATAGGTTCTTCTGTCATTCAATTCTTCTGATCTCGTGACTGATACTATGTCTCTTTCATCAGCTATCAGTTTGTAATAATCCTCGAAACGCTCATGCGATACGAGGAAGTAGGCATGTGAATCCGATATCAGTGAATAACCGCCGATATTGGTTTGATGTGAATATTCTTTGGACATTCCGCCATCGATACTGTAGATGCGTTTATTTGCCAGCACTACCTGTTCGCCTTTGGTAATGTCCATTGGGACATGGCCGTTGATGATTTTTGATTTGTTGAAATCGAGTTCAAACTCATCATAGATCATCTTCAAAACTTGTTCTTCTTCGCGATATACATAATACGGGTTAACAATCTCTGAATGGTTGGCTTTATCCTTGATGAAATATCTTTCGAAAGTTCTCATCGTGTCCTTGCCAAAGAGCGGAGAAGACCCTCCTTGCCATAACATGAGGAAATAGTCGGTATCTTTGTTATCCTTTTCATAACGATTGAGAAAAGCGTGTCGCACTTTTCTTTCATACATGTCAAATAAGTTGCGGCCATAATAATATAGTCCATCGATTTTTTGTTTCATGAACTGGCGGTCTTCCGTCAGCGGAACAGCTGCGTGAAATAAAAGATTGCCATTGTATTTCAAGTACATGCTACCATTTTGGAAAAGGTATCTGGCGTGTTCCTGCAGCATCTCATTATGGATGAATAACTGAGTAAGATGTTCGATTACAGCCGTTTCATCCTTATTCAGCTTATATGGATTCTTAGGGTCAACTGTCGGAAAGTTTCCGTCAAGCAATGGGTAGGTTTTTCCTTTGACTTCGATGGTTTTGGCTTTATAATCAATCTTGTCAAGGAGATTACGATCTTCAAGATGGAAATCCGGATTTCTTTTGATCACGTTATGTTCAAGTTTGAATTGGATGATGCTGATAGCTTTATGTATTCTTGCCACAAAGCCGAGATCTTCTTCTTTCTCGTAACTCGCTGTCAGACTCTTAGGAACAAACTGTTCGCAAGGATCATCACTATAATACTTGGCTGACAATCTTGCTAAGGGTAGGAGATTAATTCCGTAACCATCCTCAAAACTATCGAGATTGTTGTATCTGGCTGCGATTCTAATCACATTGGCAATCATCACCTGGCAGCCACTGGCGGCACCAAGAAAAGATATGTCGTGATTGCCCCATTGGATATCGACATTATTCATCGTTTGAATCTTCTTCATGACCAAATGCGGACTTGGCCCGCGGTCGAATATATCACCCACGATATGAAGGCGATCAACCGCCAGATTACGGATGAAGCGACTTAGTTGCAAAATGAATTTGCTTTCGCGTTTCGTTTCGAATATGGCATCAATAATTGCTTTGTAATACTTTTCTTTGTCCTCATGAGAGTCAGATTCGTAGATTAATTCTTGAATAATGTACTCGAACTCTTTAGGGAGCGTTTTGCGCACTTTGGATTTCGTGTATTTGGTTATGATATGCTTGGCAAGCTCAATCATGTGATAGAGTTCTTCCCTAAGTATCGCTCGCACTTTGTCTTCACTATGTTTCTTTCGGTACTTGTTCAACATGTCGGTCGGATAATAGATGAAGAATGCCAATCGATTCTTCTTTTCCGTCGGCATTTCTGGGAATATTAACTCAATTTTTTCCTTGATGATTCCTGAAGCATTCTTCAGATAATGGTTGAATGCATCATACTCTCCGTGGATATCGGTAATGAATATTTCGGTACCTTTTGGTAGATTCAAGATGGCATTCAGGTTAATCAGTTCGGAACTGGCGTTCTGTACTGAAGTGAACTCCTTGCTGAGGAGTTCCAGATATTTGTTTTGATATGGCATGTTTTTCTCCTTCAAAATGAGGTTGCATACTTCTATTTTATTTTATAATCCGAGTTTTTTCAATGAAAAAGGAATGTTTTCACATTCCTAGTGCAAATAAGTATCCCAAGCCAATTCCCAAAAAAGTGCCGATGGCATATCCAATCGAACCGCAGATAAGACCCGGTACCGTCAAACTGTCGTTCTTCAACTGTTTGGTGATGGCGGGAACGAAGGCTGGCCCGTATATTCCTGCTGTTGCGGTCACAATCTGGCAATCACTGTCGATTTTCAAGAATCTGGCAAAAATCATATGAACGAAGAATGAACCGACCGTAATGATACCGTAAAGCAGAATCAAATCGCCAAAGTTACTACCAATCAATTTTGTAAAGTCCACTGAAGATGCCAAAGCGAATGAAAAAACTAGTATCAAATAATGTCCAAGGATATTCGTTCCCTCAGTCTCACGAATTTTCTTGTTAAATGATCCGATAATGCCTAGAACTGTAACGCCGATTAACATCGAAGGCACAATATAATCCAGCATTCGATTTGGTTGTTGACCAAGCAAAATCCATAATAAAACCCCGACACCGGCACTAATCGCCGTCATTCCAAAAGCAATCAAGAATGCTTTGAAAAGACGCTTGGAGGTTTTGAAGTTTTTCACATTAAAATCCTCAGTGTTTTTCATAGAAGATTCGGATTTTAAATATTGGCTCTCTTTTTCAAAAGGCAAAAACTTACTGATAAGCGGCTTCGCCAGGAACAAAAGGAATATATAGAAAAACGCTCCGATGATGATATCAGATAGATTAGCCATCGGAATCAGATGTTGATTTTCCAATGGAATCAACGATACCGCAATCGCATTTAAATTTGGAGTACCTCCGGTATAAAGGCCGATGGCTGCCGCTGACAAGGCATCACCTTCCAATAAATTTCTTCCATAAAAAGCAAAGGTCAAGGATGACACTAAAACTACAGCGACAATCAAAGCGGCGAAAGATTTCAATACTTGCTTGGATAATTTCCGCGCTTCTTGAAGATTAGCTCCAAACAGCAACAGAGGGATTCCAATCGCGATGGCTGCGTAAGAACCAATGTTGCCGACGTCTTCGGACAGATGGAAATCAACATTCAATTGGTTGAGACCAAAGATGATGCCAGCAACGACCAAACCAAAGAAGTACGCCATGCCAATGGTTCCGAAAAGCTTTGTCAATTTAAATTCCTTGAATCTAATAATCAAATAAGGAATCAGAAAAATTATTATGATATGAAGTACATTCTGGATGGTATTCATAATTCCTAGTGTCATTTTGTCAAATCCTTTCCATAAATCCTGTAGATATTATGTATCTCGCCACCAAATTTATCAAATGTCGTTTTGGAACGGTCATTTTCTTCCATAACGGTACCGCCTTCGAAATCAGTGATACCCATTATTTTGAATTGGTCATAAATTTTCTGATAAATATATGCAATTAGACCGGATCCATGATACTTAGGAATGACATATTGCATCATTCCTCTGACTCGGTTAATCTTTTTCTTTGCCATAATCATGCGTAAAGGCCGGAATTTCCCTTTCATTTTTTTGAAAACCTGATTGAAATCAAGAAGACAGAAAAAGAATCCAACTGGTCTGCTTGTATCTTGTTCTCTCGCAATCATAATAATTCTCCGATCGAGAAAAACTTTCATGTTTTCCGCTACCGACCTAATCAAATCGATTGTCGGCGTCTCCTGATAGATAATCTCATTATCGGCTTCAGACAGTATCTGGTGAATATCCCTTATGTCTCTGTCTATATTCTTGAAATCGATGAAATTCACATCGATTTGATATCGGCGCTCAAAGTAATTGCTGAAAGATTTTAAGCGTTTCTCATTCTCTTCGCTTATTACCGGTTTGATGCTATAGGTGTCACGGCTTTTAATATAGCCGAAATTCTCCAGCAATTTTGGTATGTATGGTTTATTGTACGATGTAAAAATTACCGGGTCACTATCGAATCCTTCTACTAGGATTCCCCGACGATTGTCCGGATCATATGGCGTAAAACTGCCTTCAGAGTAATATACTCCTTTTGATAACATATCAGCTTCCATATGTAAAAACAGTTCGTTTGTTACTGCTTCAGAGTCAATGGCATCAAAAAACGAGAAGTAACAAACTTTTTTCTGAGATTTCGGATTGTATTCCATCCGATATAACAATCTTCCTCGAATATTGTCTAGTTCGTCTACTGACAATAAAGCGGTGTACTCTTTTTTTTGAAGTACAATTTGTTTCAGTTCTTTTGTCAAAATGAAAAAAAGAGGATAGATATAATGAGGGTCATCTCGATACAAGTCCCTGACAAAATAAATAAACCTCTTCAATTCCTTCTTCGTGCGCACAACCTTGATCATGTCTTCCTCCGTAGCACTAATATCTGTTTCTAGCAATGATTAGTAATGTTCCACTTCCTAGCAAAGGTACCATTACCGTTATGATGGTTAGATATTTCTCCAAAGGATCAACATAGAATTTGAACAGGAAAAACAATCCGACTGCTATTACTAAAAGAATTATTCCCAATATCACGTCTTTTTTTCGCAAAAGGTAATTGAGAACAATCAACAAGACACCTGGTAGCGAACTAATCAGAAAACAGGCAAGTTGTTCCCAAAAAGTATCAAGTTCCGGACTTGATTCGGTACTAAAGCAGTCTACAGCCATCAAGATGATGAAAGCTCCAAGCAAATAGATAAGGTAACGGCAAATAGTTGTAGCTAACTTCATAAGCCATCCCCCCTTATATAATTTTACTACATTCTCCATAGATAGTCAAAAAAAGCAGAATACCTAAGTATTCTGCGATTTCTTATGCTCTTTCTCTGATAAGTTCACGAAAACCTTCTCTATTGCATAGTTTAGATCCTCTTCATTCATTAAAAGCCGAGTACTGATTTTAACAATCTTTTCCTCGAAAAGAACCAAACTTAGGTATAAGAGAAAAACAATATTCGTGATGAAGAACCATAGTTCAAATAAAGCGCTGTGCCAAAAGATTATTATTAACAATATCGAGCCAAACCAAATGACTATCTGCCAGATTGCTAGATAAACTCTTAGTCTTGGGTTTTCTTCAGATATCCATTTAGAAAATGGAACCAACGCTAAATATAAAAATAATGCGTAAAGACCACTGGTTATTGTATGAATTGTATGCAATAAGGGATAATCATCTCTCAAGGCCGGAACAATACTCGTGGTTATCAAAAAGAACACTGATAAATACACGGCAATCCTGGCATATTTTCCTCTATATCCTTCTAAATTAAATAAGGCCAATAAGGCGAATTCGATTGAAACACCACAGATTATCGACCACACTATAAATACAGCGCGATAATCGAAAAAATTTCCGATATTGCTTAACGTATAAATAAAAGGATTTTCCAACATGCCATATGCGATAGTGAAGACCAAAGCGACAAGCAGAATACTCATTATCGCAGTTCTGGTTCTTCTTTGGCTTGTCAGTACAATTTGCATGTCAAGCAAATTTGCATCTTTCAATTCTTCTCGTATAGAGGAGTAATCCATTTCCACTTCTTGCACCCCCGATTTGTCAAAGTCATACCCTCTTTTCAATTGCTTTGACTATTTCTTCTTTTTCCGGAACCCTACCAGAAATTATAACTGACTCATCGATAACCAACACTGGCATTCTCATTACCTGAAATTTGGCAATCTCCATGAAATCTGTGACTTTGATTACTTCCGCGTCAAGTTTTAATAACGCAACCGCATCTAAAGTGTTTTGATAAAGCCGTTGACAATTCTTACATCCCGAACCTAAAATCTTAATTATCATAAATATCCTCCTTATATTATCATAAAATCAGATTAAAGATAAATCCGATTATTATAATTCCCAAAGTAACAATTACAATGAATGTTGTTAATAGTTCTTTCTTAACCACTTTCTTTAACATTATAAGAGACGGTAAACTCAAGGTTGTAACCGACATCATAAAAGCTAATATTGTACCTAATGAGACCCCTTTTAGGAACAAGGCTTCTGCTATAGGCAGAGTTCCAAAAATATCCGCATACATTGGAATACCCATGATCACCGCTACAAATACCGAGTACCAATGATTAGATCCAAGTAACCCTGATACCACATCTGTTGGAATATAACCATGTATCAATGCACCGATTGCTACACCGATGATGATATATTTCCATACACGCCTAACAATATCTTTGACTTGTGCCCAAGAAATCGACAATCTCATCTTTTGCGAAAGTTTTTCCATCCCGTTTACAAAGGCATCGGTATCACTATAACCTTCTGTCACGAACTTCTCTATATATCGATCCATCTTTAAAGCCGAAATCAATGTCCCGCCGATAACTGCCAAAATGATTCCGATCCCCACATAAATCAGAGCGATTTTCCATCCAAATACAGATGCGATGTAAACAACAGACGCTAGATCTACCATCGGCGATGAAATCAAGAATGAGAAAGTAACGCCGACAGGAAGTCCGGCTCTCGTAAAACCAATAAAGATTGGAATCGATGAACATGAACAAAATGGGGTTACAGTGCCCATCAAGGCACCTAACAAGTTCCCCCAAAATCCGCCAATTTTCTTTAAAGTTCTTTTTGTAGTTTCAATGTCGATGAATGTCTGAAGATATGAGGAAATAAATATTAAGACTGACAACAATATGAAAATTTTAATTATGTCGTAACAAAAAAACGATAAAGAAGCATATGCATCGGATTCCTGATTCATCCCAAATAAATCCAGCAATACCCAATCAAAAATGGCTTTGAGCCAATCCATCTTGAGTAACCAAGAGTTCAATTTAGCAAAAATGTCACTTAGCATTTGCACTCCTCTTTATGATTTGCCTTTATCTCGTTCAAAAAAGCGATCATCTCATCTATCATATTGTAATTGATTCGGTACTTCATCCAGGTACCATCTTTCTCACTTGAAACCAATCCACAGTCTCTAATCATTTTAAGATGATAAGATAATGTCGGTTGTGATATGGAGAACTTGTCACCAAACTGGCAAGAACAACATACTCCTTGCGACAGAGATCGTATGATCTCTATGCGATTACCATCAGCGAAAGCTTTGAAAAGTTTATCATATTCCATAATGACTCCTTATATAGATATTTATCAATATTTATATTTATCTATATTTTATCATAAAAAGTAAAAATACCCAAGCATTTTTGGGTATTTTCACTAAGATTTTTTTATTAGCAAAGGTAGAAAGGGGCTTACTAATAAAGTAGTAGGTTTTCCGGACGATGATGATAATAACCTTGTTGGATTAAACAGCCCAAATTCTGGAGAGCTAGGCTCTGTTCAGCGGTTTCTACACCTTCCGCAACAATCTCCTTTGAATTCTGAGATGTGATTTTTCTTATCATCTTTATTATCTCTTGATTGCAAAACTTATCGATGTTTTGTACAAAGTGAGCATCTATCTTGATGATATCGAAGTCGACGCTTTCCAATATGGAAAGGGAGGAGTATTCGGTGCCGAAATCATCAAGAGCAATCAGGTAACCACTTTTCTTGAACTGATTGATTCTTGCCAGACATACATTAACATTATTGACAAATGTTGTTTCCGAGATTTCAATGAAAATGTCACTTGGTGCTACGCCTGAAGCGTATACAAGTCTGTTGAAAAAATCAAAGAAATTTATGTCAAGCAGGGTGGTAGGTGAGATATTTATGGTTAATTTGGAATTTCCATATTGTGGCTTACATTCACGAAGTTTCGCAAATGATGCCAATGACCGTTCGACCATGTAGCGATCAAGACGATAAAGTTGATTAGTTTCCTTGGCAATCTTAAAGAAAACATCAGGTGGAATGAATCCGAGCTCTTCATCACGCCAACGAGATAATTCTTCAATTACGAAAACTTCATTGCTGGTACAGTTGATTGCCTTCTGGAAATAGACTTCAATAATCTCTTCGTCTAGTGCATCCTTTAGTTTATTAGCGATTTCGATGTTCTGTTTCAAATCTGCCTTCATTTGCAAATTGAACCTGGTTATTTCGAATTGGCTCATAGCTGAAGCTTCTTTCAAAGCGATGCTGGCCAGCGAAATTGTATCTTCGAATTTATCAGTATCTTCAGGATATACAGCATAGCCAATTCGTTTGTCTATTTGAAGATTTAAGTCGCCTATCTCATAAGACGATGTCGCAAAATTGGACAATTTTTCGATGTACTCGGAGAGGCTTTCTTCAGATACGTCAATATTGGTACAAATGATAACAAATGTTGAATCGGTGTATCTTACCACCAGGCAATTCTCTGAAACGATATCTTTCAGTTCTTCCACAATGGCATTCAGTAATTTATTACCGGTGTTGTGCCCATAGTAATTTGATATCTGCATGAAATTCATCGCTTGGATAAAAAATACTACGCCACTCTGGACATTCTTTAAATTTCTCAATTGATCAAACATTCCATATTGGTTGATTAACCCAGTAAGTTGGTCCTTTTCAGAATAGAATTCTTTGACTGACTCCGATTTGATCAGGAAACTAACATCATCACCAGTAGCCATGATCGTCTCAAGTTCTCCTCGAGAATCATAATTGCTACGGTAATTAATTAAAAACCATTTTTCTTCTTGTTCGGATATGAGTCTAATCAAATTGTTAGAATGATTCTTTGCCTTGACTTGTTCGAACCATCCTAATTCCATGTTACCAAATTTCTTGTAAACATCGAATATCGATTCACCCAACATGTCATGCATGTCGAAATGGAATTCCATCAAAGTCTTTTTGTTTGCGTAAAGTATATTCCCGTCCCTATCAAGCATAAATACAAGTTCATCTGGCTTTTCCGGCTCTTTACTTGCATCAAAATCTCTAGAAATTATTTCTGGGAAATGATTTTGATTCTTATAATTGTTTTTTACGCCAAAGATCTTCTGAACGGTAATCTGAATGTTATTTGATGTCTCAATTAGATAAGGCGTCATGAAGTCGTATGAATATTCGTATGTTCTATTGAAACTGTTAAACAATATTAGTAATATTATTAGAAGGAGTGTGAACAACATGTAATTTGAATAGTCAGGTAAAAATCTCAAAGCTGTGTTGACAAAATATTCGTTATATACGACAATGTTATACACAAACAACTTTGAGTATTCAATTGCGGCAACCTGCAGCATGCATTTTCACTCCTTTCTTTAAGCAATGCGACATAATCTGTCGCGTCTGCCTATATTATACACTACTCTATAAGACAAAAAACAGCGCACATATGTCGTATTTGATTTTTTTGATAATAATCTATATTAAAATACACGACAGATTATGTCGCATTCGTGTCATTGTGGTTTTTTTCATAAAAAAATGACGTCAACAACATGACGCCATTTGATTCTTGTTATTCCAGGCTAATCTGGCATAATCAAATTTACAATGTAATTTCTAAAATTGATTTGGAAGTCTTTTTCAATCAATGCCGTGAACTTTTCAAACTTAGGATGATTGCCTTCCATGTTAAGAACATTGTAACACCTTAAGAGTGAATCATCAAATTCCTCTCTCTGTCCAAGTGCATGATGAGCTAATGCTTTATAGTAAAAGAAATATTCCCAAAGGTAATAGTTTTTCCTGCTTATACCTCTTTCCAATCCCATGTCACAATAATACAATACTTTAGGAAAATCTTTTTTTATTCCGAATGTCTTCGCCATTCTCATTAAAATCAAGGTGTAGATATAATCGTTGTTGTCACCAGCCATGATGCTATCTTCGCTATTGAAGATCAAATTCAGCTTTTCCAGCAGGAGTTCCTGTTGTTTTTCAGGGAAGATACCTAGTAGAAAGCTGAGAATCAAGACCTCTACATCGGTGTAATACTGTTGCTTCAATATGTCTGGATAATTTATTAATTTTGTGATTTTTTCGATAACCTCATTCATTGTTAGTTTACGTGAGTAGTAGTCATATACTATCAATGCATGTTGAAAATACAGTCGACCTTCTTCAGAGATTATCAAGTCCTTTTCCAATTCTCGCTTCAGATTAATTGCATTTTTATAATCATTGTTCGCAACGGCATTATAAAACGCATTAATCTTTGAATACTGCTTCGAACGCTCTCTTTCAAACTCGGTCATCAATTTTTTGTTGCTGATTCCTAGCTTCTCGGCAAATTGATCAATCTTTTCATAGGGAATGACGCTGTCCCCGTTCTTGTATCTTTGATACTGCCTAATTGACACTACCCCGGATACGAATTCTTCTTGGGACACGTTTCTTCCAAAACGGATTTTTTCTAAATAATTACTGAGTTCCATTGAATTCATTGTTTTTTCTCCGTAATGCGACAGATATGCGCTGTATTATTATAACCGATTATAGTAAGATTATAATCGAGGTGAATAAAATGAAAAAAATTATGTTATTGGTTGTTATGTTGTTTGGATTAGGTATGTTTAGTGTTATCGCAAGTGATCTTGCAGTTGATAATGTCAGTGCTTATCGTCTATTGGACTTCGAAGATTCCGGCGAACCTGAATACGTATATATCGATTTTGAAGATTCTGGCGAACCTGAATACGTATATATCGATTTTGAAGACTCCGGCGAACCTGAATACGTCTATATCGATTTTGAAGATTCTGGCGAGCCTGAATATGTTTATATCGATTTTGAAGATTCTGGTGAACCTGAATACGTATATATTACATATAGCGAATCTGGTATCGTAAACCTGCTTCTAGATTTTGATGACAGTGGCGAACCGGAATTCGTGCCACAAACTCACATCGCTAATTGCAGATAGTGCATGTCGCATTAGAATTATTATATCACAATTTTAACTAAAATAAGTAGTATATCACATATTTAAATCTATAATTTTACATAAAATCGCTATTTTAAGACTAATAATAGCTATGGTGAACTTAATAAAAACCATCTCAGAACAATGTAAATATTGATTTATATGTGAATATCAAGATTGTTATTAGCTATTATTAGCCAAATATATTTTTCTTGATGTCGCATCAAGGCACCTGCATTAATTGAATTTCAATTACAAATATAAAACCTTATCAAAGCAAAATCGATTGATTTTCTTAATAAGGTTTTTACCTTATAGTTAGGTATTAACATGCAGAAATAGAAATAAGAGCTGATCCCTTGATCAGCTCTTTGTTTTTTTTTCGGCATTCGCCTGATTCGAAATTATCAATAACCCAGTAAGAAGGATACGATGATCATCGAAAGTCCGACAAAAACCGCATACCAACCAGTCGTTTTTTCACGGCTTTGTGATAGTTCTTTCATCTGAACGTATTCATAATAGGACATGTCCACGTACCTTCTGGTAAAGAACTTTTTAGCCACATAACCGAATCCCCTAAATAACTTACCAGCGTTTGTCGCCGTCAGTAAACCGAAAGCGGCGATTGTGAAGCCGGAGATAAACAAGGAGTTGTTGATATTGAGTTCACTGTAGTCTCCCTCGAGGAATGTTTGCATTATCGAGAAAAACAATATAGCAGCCAACAACATGTTTAGGATTATTCTTTGGATAATTTTCATTTTAATGTCTTTCTGTATTTTTCCATTTCTGCGTTGTTCGCCAATATGAAGTGACCTTCTTTAATTTCCTGTAGTTTCGGAAGATCTACTGAATAGTCATGTGCTTCTTTTGGTCGATACACGATACGCTTACGATTTTTCTCGTATCTTGGGTCAGGCAGCGGAACCGCTGATAACAGAGATCTGGTATAAGGATGCAAAGGATTGAGGAACAACTCATCCGATGTAGCAAGTTCAACCAAGTTTCCATAGTACATGACACCGATACGATTACTGAAATACTTAATAACTGATAGGTCATGGGCAATGAACATAATGGTGATTCCCATCTCGTGACGGAGATCATTCAACAAGTTGATTACCTGAGCCTGAATTGAAACGTCAAGTGCCGAAACCGGCTCGTCAGCGATGATGAACTCAGGATTTACGACCAAAGCACGGGCGATACCGATTCTTTGGCGTTGTCCGCCGGAGAACTCATGTGGATAACGGCTGGCATGTTCTGGAAGCAAACCGACGGTTTCCAAGACTGAGTTGACCTTTTGAATAATCTCTTTTTCGTTCTTGACACCAGCGATTCTCAGACCTTCAGCGATAATTTCTTTGACGGTCATACGTGGGTCAAGCGAGGCAATTGGGTCTTGGAAAATCATTTGCATTTTCCGCATTAAATCGCTGTCTTGTTCAACAACGACTTTACGATCGGCAATTTCGTTTCTCTTTTCTAATATGGACTGTTCTTTTTCTTTCTTAAGTTCGTTAACTGTGTTTGTAAAAGCTTCATTTAGCTGTACCTTGTCTTGATCTGTGGCATTTTGAAGTTTGCCTTTAAGCTCAAGTTTAAGTTCGGCAATTTTCTCGCGAGTAGTTCTTCTCTTGAGCTTGATGGAGTCCTTAAGGCTTTTGAAACCAGCTCCGATTCTTTCACCAAGGAAATATATTTCACCATCGGTAGGTTGGTAAAGTTTGATGATTGTTCTTCCGGTTGTGGTTTTCCCACATCCGGATTCACCTACAAGTCCGAAAACTTCACCCTTGTAAATATTGAAGCTGACATCGTCAACTGCTTTTACGACAAGTTTGTTCTTGCCGTGACCAGAAACGAAGTATTGCTTCAGATTCTTGACTTCGAGGATAGGCTTCTCATTTACTCTATTATTCATTTGGTATCCTCCAACCCTTTAGCATTCAACATTCTATCAATTCTATCCCTGATGATTTTCGGTACTTCCACCTTTGGAGCGTCCGGATGTAACAACCAAGTTGCGGCATAATGAGTGTCCGTAATCTTGAACATCGGTGGTTCTTTCTCGAAGTCGATCTTCATGGCGAATTCGTTTCTCTCTGCGAAAGCGTCTCCGACCGGAGGGAACAACATATTAGGTGGTGTTCCAGGGATGGCTCTCAGTCTGTCCTTGGAATCAAGGTCAGGCATCGAACTGAGCAGTGCCCAGGTGTATGGATGTTTCGGGCTGTAGAATATCTCTTCCGAAGTTCCGTACTCGACAATTTTACCAGCATACATGACACCAATGGTATCGGCCATGTTGGCAACGACGCCAAGGTCATGCGTGATGAAGATGACCGAAAGATGTCTCTCGCGTCTCAATTGGTTGATTAGTTCAAGAATCTGAGCTTGAATGGTCACGTCCAAAGCTGTAGTAGGTTCGTCGCAAATGAGGATTTCCGGGCTGGCAGTCAAGGCAATCGCGATAACGATTCTTTGTCTCATACCACCGGAGAATTGGAACGGATATTGAGTGTAACGTCTTTCCGGTTCCGGGATTCCAACTTCCTTCATGATTTTGATTGCGCGTTCATAGGCTTCTTTTTTTGTGAC
>Ga0172375_10008305_pt1 | contig 13990 bp, 16 predicted proteins | sample LakKiv1m_FD_114537 | JGI IMG/M metagenome (GOLD analysis project Ga0172375, IMG submission 114537) | Freshwater microbial communities from Kabuno Bay, South-Kivu, Congo - kab_092012_11.1m | ecosystem: Environmental > Aquatic > Freshwater > Lake | place: Democratic Republic of the Congo...
ATTAACAGGAATGGTTGATACATTGACAACAAACCTGTCTGATGTGAATGTTCAGATAACAGGACAAATTGCAGAAACAGGCCAAACAATCCAGACAAATATTTCTGGAATGAACACAAATCTCACAACAATATTAAATGACCTGAATACACAGATGATTAATCAATTTTCAGAAACAAACTCCTCATTAATCACACAGCTTTCAAATGTCAATATTTCACTTACAGGATTAATTGAAACAACAGGTCAGGAAATAAATACAAATCTATCTGATGTAAACACTTCATTGTCAAATCTTATAGAAACAGAAGTTGTTAATGGATTGTCAACACAGATGGATGAAATGCTTGCTGACTTGACAAACCAGCTTAACAATGTAAGATCAGACACGAACTGGTTAGTGCTTAATGCAATGAACCAAGATAATGCAGACGAGATTAATGCAAGATTTACAAATGTAGATCAAAATCTTAATGCCATCTTGAACATGTGTTCAACAGATACAAACTCAAATGAGCTCTGCACTGAGCTATACAACATTGAATCAGTCATGAGAACATTGAATGACGAGCAGAACGGATACATAGAAACAATCAACAATACAACAACAAACACATGGGAACTTTTGAGCGGAGACATTGCAACAAACATAGATAGCTTGCTTACAGATGTAGGCATCATCAAGGCACAAACCACAGATATCAATGCAACAACACACCAAATATTAGATGAAATGCAGAGCGAAGTAAGAGGAAGCATAATTTCTTAAAAGGGGCTATATAATGCTCCTTTTTATTTCTTTCTTTTTTTAATATTAATTACATTAATACTTGTAAAGGGTTCTTATTATATGAACAGATTTGGTTTTGGAATGCACTCTCCTGAAAAGAAGCGAATATTGTTTATTATTGGTGGAATAATTATATTTATCGCAATTGTTGTTGCAGTAATTCTCTTTCTGTCAAAAGTAACTGCAACTCCAGATATTAAAATGGTGTCCGGAACTGAATATATCAGCAATGAGCCAGGTCAGATAATAGTTAGATTGCAGGATAGCAGAAACATTTCAATAACTGATGCTAACTGTGTTGTTTCTTTGCTGTACCCTGATAAGTCATTTGTTTTTGTTGATGCACCTATGATTCCAACCTCAGTTCCTGGAAATTATTATCATCCTTTCATGACACCCAACTATGAAGGTGTCTATGAAGAACATATTGTGTGTAATGTTATAAGGAACAACAATCTGCAAGAACTGCACATATCTTCTTCCTTTCATGTTTCCACAGGTTTAAACCTGATTGTAGAGGTTTCTAAATCACAGAGAGAGCAATATGAAAGCTTAATTGCCTTGCTAAACTCAATAGATACAAACCTCAACAACAGGATCAACGGCTTGCAAAGCGATGTTAATGAAGTCAATTACTCAGTAAGCAATCTTCAGAGCTATGTTGACAACAATATCATGACAGAAATCAACAATGTAAACTACAAGGTTCAGGACTTGAACAGTAACTTATCAACAAACATCTACAATATACAAGAGAATCTAAGCAATACAATCAACCAGTCAATGACTGACAGTTCACAGGGAATACTTGACAAGTTCAGGCAGTCGGCAGAGGCAATGGCTAATATCTTTGGCGATCAAAATAGTTAATGCAATTAAGTTGTTTTTAGTTTAAATACTTATTAAAGTTAGATCATTTCTTGATAAAAATCGTCTGTGTTGGGAAGGCAAACTCTATCTTTTCTTTCTCAAATCTCTTCTTTATCTCAAAATTAATTTTGTCCTTGACAATCACATATTCTGAAAATGAAACTTTTGTTATCCAATATCTTACGACAATATTCTGCGAATAATCATCAAACTTATCAAAATAAATATCAAAGTCATTTCTTACATCTTTTTCCTTAGATAATATTTCCTTAACAGCTTTCTTTGCAAGCTCAAGCTTATCTGCATTCATATCATATGTCAATCCAAGCGTTACCACTTCTCTTCTTGCAACACTTTTAGTTCTATTTTCTAGATGTTGCATGGTTATCTTGCTGTTTGGAACAACTATCAAAGTGCCATCAGTGGCCCTTAGTTTAGTTGATCTGATTCCAATCTCTTCAACATCTCCCTCAGCATCTCCGCTTTTCACAAAATCCCCAATATGAAATGGCTTTTCTGAAAATATTACAATCCCACTAAGAAAATTTTCTAGAATATCTTTAGCAGCATATGCTATTGCAATACCTCCAATACCCAATCCAGCAACCCATGCTGTTATGTTATACCCAAAATAATGTAAAGTGATAATAACTGCTAAAAACAAGATGATTATTTTTGTTAGTGTCTTCAAAAGAGGGATCATTTGATCATCCATTTTTGAATTTGTCCTTGCAGCAAATTTGGTTATATATTCATCAATTATTGCAACAACAAATTTTATTAAAAACCATGCGCCACAGAAGGCATAGGCAATAAAAGACAGATCCTTAAAGACAGCTTGAAAACCTTCAGAAGTATTAAGTGTTTTCAATCCAGCGTTAATAAAAATAACTATTATTACAGCCATGAATGGCAATGGCTTGTGCATAATATTTACTAAAATATCATCAAACTTTGTTTTTGTCTTGGCTGCAAGCATCTTAAAGAATGATCCACTTCCAAGCTCAAGCAGTTTGCTTACAACAATACCTATAAAAACAATTATTGCAAACTTGAGATAATCCCCAAGGGTGTTTGACCAAATTACATAATCCAATATCATATCAAATCTAATCCTAATATCTAAATAGAATTATATAATATGCAACCAATCTTCTTTTAAATAATTTCATCCTAAATCTTAGAAGATGATATAAAAATGATTTATTATGACAAACACAAAAGATAATAGACCTGTCGTTGAACTTAAAGATGTTCATAAGATATACCATATGGGTAATGAAATTGTAAAAGCTGTTGATGGAATTTCACTAAAAATACATCATGGCGAGCTTGTTTCAATCATGGGGCCATCCGGTTCAGGAAAATCAACAATGATGCACATTATTGGAGCATTGGATCTCCCAACCAAAGGTAAGGTTCTGATTGATGAAACTGACCTCTCAAAATTGTCTGAAGATGATATTGCAACAATAAGAGGAAAGAAAATAGGTTTTATCTTTCAGGAGTTCAATCTAATTCCAACATTGAGCGCTCTGGAAAATGTAAGATTGCCAATGCTGTTTCAAGATTATGATGAAGAAGATCTTGATCAAAACTGCATTAAGCTTCTGACAAAAGTTGGGCTTAAGGAAAGAATACATCACAAGCCAACCGAATTATCTGGTGGACAACAACAAAGGGTTGCAATTGCAAGGTCCTTGGTGAATGATCCTGATATAATTCTTGCTGATGAACCAACAGGGGCATTGGATTCAAAATCAAATGATGAAATCATTTCTCTTCTTGAAGAATTAAATAGACAAGGAAAAACAGTGATTATTATAACACACAACAAAAGTGTCGCAGATCACACTGATAGAAACATAATTCTCAAAGATGGCAAAATCATGAGTGATACATATAGAAAGAAACAATGATTAAAAAGGAAAATAAAAAATGCTACATATACTCAAATTTGTAATTAGAAACATAAAGCGGAGAAAATTAAGAAACTGGCTTACAATTGCTGGAATAATTGTAGGCGTACTTGCAATCGTTTCTTTGATATCTCTTTCTGAAGGTCTCAAAGAAACAATTGATAAAGAATTTGATAGCATGGGTGCAAGAAAGATAACTATTACATCAAAATATTCTTCTTTTCTTGGAACCAAAGGAAATATAGGGTTGACAGAAAATGATGTCAAAACAATTGAAAAAATAAGTGATATTGACAAGACAATTCCAAGTGTTAGTGGTGCAATGGAAGCAACTTACAACAGAAAAACAATGCTTCTCAGCATAACCTCTTATGATGCTGATGATTTTGAGGAGATGTTCCAACAAAATAATCTAAAATTACTAAAGGGAAAAATGATATCTGACAAATCAACTAAAGAAATCATGCTTGGGTTTGACTTTACTAATTCTGATAAAGCTGACAACCTGTTCAAGAAATCAATTGATGTGGGGCAAGATATTGAGATTGATGGAAAGAAATATACTGTTATTGGCATTGTTGCAAAAACAGGCAATTACATGACTGATTCCATAGGTTATATGTCAATTGACAATCTCCAAGAATTGACAAATTCTGCAGACAATGTAGATATAATCTATGCAATTACAAAGAAAGGAAAAGATGTAAAAACAATTGGCGAAAGAATATCAAACAAGCTTGAGAAAAGCAGAGGTGCTGATGACTTTAAGGTTACAACTCCTGATCAAGCAAGTGAAGACAGAAAAAAAATGCTTGGAGTTGTTTCAATTGTAGTTATTGGAATTGCATGCATTTCTCTATTAGTTGGTGGCATTGGGATTGCAAACTCTATGTATACCTCAGTTCTTGAAAGAAAAAAAGAAATTGGAGTGATGAAGGCAATTGGAGCTAAGAGAAGCGACATACTTAATATTTTTCTTCTTGAATCTGGAATAATTGGATTGATAGGAGGAATATTTGGATTAGCTCTTGGACTTGGTTTGGCATATTCAATACATTTGGTGGCTGCACAGTTTGCTGTAGATATTAGCATATCAACAAATCCGTATATATTTATATTAGCTTTGGGCTTTTCTTTTATACTTGGAGTGCTGTCTGGATTGATGCCTGCATTGTCAGCATCTAAACAAGAACCAGTTGATGCGCTTAAAGAAGAATAATTTTAATTATAAAAAAATATACTTAAAAAAAGGTGATTAAAATATGATGAAAAAATATGAACTTTTGACATTTGCCTTTATGGCAACATTGATTATGCTTGCTCTTCCTGTGCATGCACTTGGCGATTTTGATTCTGTTAATCTTGATGCCAGCATATACAGTTATACGCCTGCTCCTGTAACGGCAGGAGATAGTTTTGAGCTTTGGATTCAACTGACCAACAACAGTAATACAACAGCCACTGATGTGACATATCAACTAAATCCTGAATATCCATTTAGTGTTGCTGACTTCAACAATTCTGAAAAGACAATCCTTGCAATAGCACCATACCAGACAGCAACAATAAAATATACAATAAATACAGCTTCTGATGCTGTTGATGGTGTGCATGAGCTTGAATTCAAATATAAAAAGGCAGGAATCAGTTCTTATAACATAAGCAAATATAACATAGACATATCTGGAGGAAATGCAATTGTAGATGTGATTGGCTCTGATCTTGGAAAGACAACAATAGGGGCAGAGTCACAGATAAAACTAACTATCAAGAATCTTGGACAAAAGAAAGCAAAAGATATCTTTGTGACTTTATCAGATTCATCTGATGGAATTGCTAAGGTAATAAACTTAAAGACATTGTTTGTTGAATCATTGGCACCTAATGAAGAAAAAGAATTATCCTACAAGGCAATTGTGTCAAAGACTGCTACAAACAAAAGTTACACACTTCCAATATCAATTACATATTCAGATGCTGATGGCAACTATACCACCAGTAGATCAATTGGATTGGAGATTGAAGACAATCCAAACATGATTATTAGTGTTCTTTCTGTTGGTGCTGACAAAAGCGGAAAGCTGAAGGCAAGTTCTGATGAAAAGATAGAATTAGAGATTTACAATACAGGAAATATTGATGCTGAATCTGTGTATGTAGAAGCAAATAGTGAAATCTCAAACTCCTTCAATAAATATTTCATAGGTTCAATTGAGAAGGACAACTATGACAGTGTAACATTGGAGTTTAAGACAAAAGCAATTAAGAATGAAAACTATCCATTGTTAATAACTGTTCACTACAAAGATAATAACCTTAAAGAACAAATAAAGACTGAAACAATAACTGTCAATGTTGACAGCACTCTTGGCCAGAATGGAAGCCCAACAAAAGTGTTTTCATTTATCATTCAGATAATCCTTTTCATTGTCGGGATTGCTGTGTTGATAATTGTTGTTAAGTTCCTTTACAAGAAGATAATTGGCCCTGCATACAGAGATGTGATTGGGTTGTTCTCAAAGAAAAAAAAATGATTGAAAAAAGGTTTTTGCGTGGCAGAAAAGGAAAAACAGCTTACTAAGCTGACACTTAAGAATATTGTGAGAAGGACTTTAAGGTCTTATCTTACAATTCTTTCTGTCGTCATTGGAATTGCTTCTGTTGTTGCTCTTGTTCTTCTTAGTGATGGGTTGTTTAACGCAATGAATGATCAGTTTAGCAAATGGGGTAGCAATACGGCCTTTGTGATGCCAACTAACTTCAATCAAGATCCAAGGACTGTTGGAAGGGTATCTCAAGATGTTTCTTTGACAATGAATGATGTTGATCTTATATCTGAATTGCCTGAAATAGACAAGATTGTGCCATTCATAATCTTTTCTGCAAAGGTAACTTACAAGAATGATGATGCTTATGTGCAATGCATGGCTGCACCTGCTGACAAGGTTGATGATGCTTTTGATTTATATTCAATGAATATTGCTGAAGGCAAAAGTTTTGATGGAAAGGAAGGACATTATGCTGTTATTGGTCCTTATATTGCCAATGATTTGTTTGATGGAAAGATTAAGCCAGGAAATACAATAAAGATAAATGATACTGATTTCAAGGTTGTTGGAATTCTTGAACCTATAGGAAATATTGATGATGACAGCTCTGTTTATATTTCAATCAAGGTAGCTAAAGAAATTGGCGGGTTTGGAGATGTTATAAATTACATTTCTATAAAAACAAAGCAAGGAACTGATATAAATGTTGTGCAGGAGAAGATTAAAAAGAAGATGAAAATAAACCATGAAGAAGATACATTTACTGTGATTACTTCTGAGCAGATGCTTGATATGGTCAAAAGAATTTTAAGCATCATGAAAGTGATTCTTGTTTCAATTGCATGCATCTCTATTGTGGTTGGCGGAATTGGAATTGCAAACTCTGTGTATACTTCTGTCATGGAAAGAATTAAGGAGATTGGAATCTTAAAGTCAATTGGGGCAAAGATATCTGACATTATTTTTGTGTTTGTTTCTGAGTCTGTAATCCTTTCGGTGATTGGTGGCATCATTGGATTGTTTTTAGGTATTGGTATTGCCAAGCTTGTAGAATGGTACGCCAAATCACAGAGTTATGACATATTTAGTATTGTTGTGACTCCACAGATAGTTCTTCTTGCACTTGGGCTTGCTGTTGTTGTTGGAATAATTGCAGGGCTGTTTCCAGCATACAAGGCAGCAAAGAAGAAGCCTGTTGATGCATTGAAGAATATGTTTTAACTTATTTTTTCAACCAGAGCGTTTATAAATTTATCTTTACTATATATTAATATCAATGAACCCTAGTGTTCCTACGGGAATACTAGATGATTATTATAATTCTGATTCACTTGTGAAAGGCACTAGTTTTTATTGATAATGCATACTTGAAAGAGATTGCAAAAGAGTTCAAGATTAAATACGACTTTAACCAATTTGCAATAACTATTTGTAAAAGCTTAGATTTTTGGTGTGAAAAAGTATATTTTTACGATGCACCACCATATCAGGCACCTAACTCAAAAACTGATTTTGAAAGATTTAGTAACTACAAAAAGTTTACTAATTTTTTAACTAAAATTGGAATTGTTGTTATAGAAGGTCGATGTCAAAAATTAAAAAAAATAGATCCCATTACTGGAAAGCAAACGATTGAATATAATCAAAAAGGAGTAGATACTTTAATTACAATGGACTTAATGAATGAACCATTTATTCAAAATATAGAAAATATAATACTACTTGCTTGTGACACAGATTTTGTGCCAATCATAAATTTTATTAGATCCAAGGATAAAAAAATATATTTGTTTTATTACAATGATCATCAAAGAGGTTCTAAATTTTCTATGTCTAATGAAATAGAAAACATTTGTGACAAAAAAATATTGATAACCAAAGAACACTTTACAAGAAGCACAAAACAATAATGACATCAATTAAATAGATTTAGTTTATAAAGATTTCTCACACTAAATATATAAGAGTTTAATTATAATTTAGATGACCTATTCTAAGCAAATCTAGCGCCTGTCAACTTGGCAAGAAGTTGTGCCTCTGTAGCTCAGTGGTAGAGCATCAGTCTTGTAAACTGGAGGTCGAGGGTTCAAATCCCTTCAGAGGCTTGATGAACGACAAAGATATTGAAAATCTTCCTTTCAGACAGGAAGTTTCTGTTTATGTAATGAACAATAACAAAGAATTTATTGCTGTTTTTTCAGCACTTCCTGGAAGATTCTGCAAAGCGCCTGCTGGCGGTGTTGAAGCTGGAGAAACCACAGAGGAAGCTGCAATCAGGGAAATAAAGGAAGAACTTGGCATTGATATCAAGATAATTGTAAAATCCAGAGATAATTATCAATGGTTACACACAAAAGAAAGAATAATTGAAAAGAAGCTTAATTATAAGGGATCCATTGGAACAACTTATATTGCAAAGATGAATCCATCTGATCAAAAAATAACACTTCAAGATGAAGAAGTAAAAGGTTATGTATGGCTAAGCAAAGAAGATATTTACAAATTCTATTCCACATCTAACCAGATAGAAACTGCAGAAAAACTATTTGAAGAATTTAAGGAATATTTTTAAGATAAAAACCTTTCTTTTCCAGCGAAAGGTTTTGCCTAAAATCATTCTTTCTGAAAGAAAGGTTTTAAAGAAAGATATCCTAAAAAGCATAATGCAACTAATATTTATTGGAAGCATTAAAGAAATTGCAAGATGTGACAAATCATGAGAATGTGGATGGCTCTGCCAAGAAAGATGTGTGACCAACATTTGCTTGGTGAGCATGTTGAACTTCATATGTTTGTTGGAACCTTGCAAAGAAAAAGAAAGATCAACGGATTTATTTCCAATGATCTTCTTGAACCTTTAAAGATCAAGGAAAGACATTCTGCACTTGCTGAAGAAATGAAAACAAGAGGATTTGATCATAAAAGTCCATTGCCCAAATTTAACATAAACTATCTTCCGAAAGAACAGCAAAGACATAAAATCAACAAAGCAAACAGCAGAAAAATTCTTCTGAAACGATGCAAAAACTGCAAATGATTAAAGATCAAATATGAAATATCACTTAATAATCAACAATAACTGCAATCTTGACTGTAGATATTGTTCTAAGCTTGCCTTTGATGAAAGGGCCAACAAAATTACAATCAACAATCTTGATGAGCAAGTTCCTTCTGAAATAAAGTTTGATGTTTCTGCATTGATTGATTTTCTAAGACAAGACAAAGATCCATGGCTAATCTTCTATGGCGGAGAACCTCTTCTCAGTCATTCCAAAATTGAAGAGATTATCCAGAAGATTGATTTTCCGATAAATTATGTTATTCAGACAAATGGTGTTCTTCTTGACAAGCTTTCTGCGTCCACAATAAACAGATTCAACACAGTTCTGGTATCAATTGATGGTTGCAAAGAAACAACTGATTATTTTAGGGGGGATGGAACCTATGGCAAGGTAATATCCAATCTAAAACAAATTACAAAAAATGGTTATAAGGGAAACATAATTGCAAGAATGACAATCATGGAACCAATTGATATTGAAAAGGAAGTCAGGTATCTTTTGAATAATAAAGATTTTAGCTTAAAAGAAATACATTGGCAGTTGAATGCAAATTTTTATACTGACTTTTCTTTCAGAGGCTTCCAAGAATGGAGCAAAAGCTATCTTCAAGGAATATATAATCTTGCAGATTTCTGGATCAAGGAAATGACTGAAAAACAAAAAGTAATAACGCTATATCCTTTCCTAGGTATTGTCAAAAGATTCCTTGAGTTGGAAGATGACAATGATTTTTCAGAATATTATCTTCCTTGTGGGTCAGGACATTCCAACTACAGCATCCAGACAGATGGAAACATAATTCCATGTCCAATCATGGTTGGAATGAAGGATTATTATTTGGGAAACATTAAATATAGCAAACCAGAAATAGTTCTGTCCAAGAAATACTGTGTTTCTGGAGAATGTCTAAATTGCAATCATTATCAAATATGTGGAGGAAGATGTTTATATTCTAACATCACTAAGCCCTGGAACAATGAACAGTCGAAAGAGCTTTGTCAAGTCACTAAAAAGACAATTGATTATCTTCACTTTTTGTTTCCAAAGATTAAACAGTTGATTGCTGATGAAAAAATAAATATATCAGATTTTGATTATGAAAAATATATTGGGCCAGAAATTATTCCTTGATTTTTCTAAGAAGCACTGAAGAAAAGCTTTTGTCTGAATTAATTACTTCTATCTCAAATCCTTTTGGCTTCATCTTATCAGGATATTCATTTATTAAACCAATCAAAATATTACTTACTGGAGAGATTCTTATATCACCATTATCTTCCAAAGATGGCTTCAGCTTTTCTGCAAGCTCCATGAATGCCTTGCCTTCAAGAACAACAACTGCTTTGTCAAAATCAATCTTGTTCTTAGTGGCAATTGCTTGAACTACTTTATCATATTGGTCTTCTAAAGAAATTTCATGAATAGATCCTCTTGCCAGCTCTCTTACAAAATACATTGCAGGATCAAATGATTCTACAAGAAGAATGTGATTATATCTTCCTTCAGGAAGCTTACCAAAAAATATATTTTCTTTAGTTACAGATATCTTATGATATCTTTCAAGATTAGTTAAATTATCTTTCTTCCATTTTGGAAGCCCATCATAATTCATTTCAATTAGACTATAATTATGTTTTTCAATCTTTGAATGTGCTAATAAATATTTTGCAACATTTCCTGTACCAACACCAATTTCCATAATTTTTGTTTTTGAAGAAATTGATTCAAGAAAATGTTTATTCAATCTGAATCTGTTAATATAAAAAGAAGTACCACAATTTGAATGAAGAGGATTGATTCTGTGATGATATATCTTGACAAGCTCTTGCCTGCCAACTGGGCTTTGTTGCTTGTGTTCAATAACATTTAACTTTTTTTCAGTAGATTTTTTTTCAACAAGCTTTCTGCTAATCATAACAATCACATGCTTGCAACTCTGTCTGCAAGTGAGTCAGTCAATTCAGCAAGCTTCTGCTTAATATGCTTTATTGTCTGAATATCAACTTCTGATTTTTTTACAAGCTCATTCTCATCTAAATCAATAATGTCTGATAGATAAATCTTGGAATGAAGTAACTTTTCAACAACTTTTCTGGAAACCTTTGAAATTTTTGACAAAACCCTATAACCTCGCGGATATTTTAATGGCTGTGTCGCAATAGCCTCATTTGCAACATTAAGATAATTCATTCTTGTAATCTCTGCAAGCTTGCTGTTGTCAGATATCTTTCTCAGATCCCAAACTTTAAGACTTTCTAAAAGAAAGTCAGCATCCGCCTTTGCAAAACCTGGCTCTGAATAATCTTGAATAATTCCTGATAACTCTTCTTCCAACCCAGTTGCATATTCAAGCAATGTTTCATTAATTTCTTCGCCTTGATTTCCAAGCTCAATTATTAGATTTTCTAATTGCTTGTTATGCTTGTAAAAATACAAAATTGCCTGCATCATCTCAATTGCATCTTCTCCCAAGCTTCCAACCGCTGTCAGTTCACTGTAAGTAAACTTATCCAAATCAGAATCAATCTGGCTCCTGTAGTTTCTAAGCATGTTCAATGAATGATTTGCCTTTGCAAGCAATAAAGAAACATCCTGCAAGACATATTTCTGGTCTCTGTAGAACAAAGATATCAAGCCTCTTCTTTTTGATATTGCAATAACTGGAAGCTTTGTCTGTCTTGCTGTTTGCTCTGCTGATCTATGTCTAATACCAGTCTCCTGAGAAGAGATTTCTCTGTCAGGCATTAAATGTGCATTTGCATATAATATTTTTTTCAAATCATTTGAAATAATAATTGCACCATCCATCTTTGAAAGCTCAAACAATCTTGCTGGAGTAAATGGAATGTAAAGCTTTATTCCTCCTCTTATTATGCCTTCAAACTGGTTGTTAGTTCCCAAGACTATCAATGCGCCTATCTGCCCTTGAAGAATCTCATCCAAACCATTTCTAAGAATCTCTCCTGGGGTTACCAATGGTAGAATCTCTGAAATATCCAGTGTCTTTCCATCCTGTATTGCACTAAGAAGGTCTTCTGACCACACTGCTTCTGTTAGCCTCTTTTTTTTAATCTTTATTGGCATGTTTAATCACTTGTCTTTGAAAAAAGTATATACCTGTAGATATATATGTTAAAAAAGAGTGCGGTTTCAAAATCCTTAATTTCAGCTTTATCATAAGCCAAAAACATAACTTATATAATTATAATTGTGCTTATTATAAGTATTAACTTACAAGGTTGGTTCTGCCATGAAGATCTATGCTGTCTCTGATAAACTGTTTTATGACAAGCTGATTGCGCTTAAATTTAACCTACAAAAGAAAAAACATTCTGTTGTCCTTCCTGATTTTGAGACAGGGAAGATTTCTAAATACATTAACAAAGACAAGATTTTATTTGAGAAGAACATTCACAAGATAAAAGATTGCGATGCCTTGCTTGTTGCAAACTTCAAGAAGGGAAAGATGGATAATTTTGTATCTTCATTGATGATGGCATTCATGGGCGCAGCTTATTGTCTTAAGAAAAAAATATATCTTCTTAACAATCTGCCTTCTGAACATTCAGAAGAAATTAAGTTTTTAGATCCAATTTGCTTGGATGGAGACTTGAAGAAGACCTTATATTGAGCATAACTGAAAAGTGACATTAACATGACCATAAAATTGATAATCTTTGATCTTTATGGAACATTGATATATAATGAAGGTCACGGAAGCCATGACAAATTTGGAGGGATGCAAAGAATGTATAATGCCATTGCTCCAAAGATATCATTTGAAAATTTTAGAAATAACTATGACAAGATAATCAGCACAAAAAGATGGAATGACAGATCCTTGGCATACAAGGAGTTTCTCAAGGTAATTGATGTTGAACCAAGTGATGAAAATGTTGAAAATATGATTTCTGCAAAAAACAATGTAAATGGCAATGAAATCCAAGAATTTGACTTTGCTGTTCCTCTTCTTAAGAAGCTTAAGGAAAATGGTTACAAGATTGCAATTGGATCAAATACAAGCAATTTTTCAATGGACAAGCTGAGAGGTAAACTGGAACTGTTCAAATATGTTGATTACCCTTGTTTTTCCTTTGACATGGGTCTGATAAAGCCAGATCTTGCTTTCTTCTGGTGCATTCTTGGCAAGGCAGGAGTAGAACCAGAAGAGGCAATAATGATTGGAGATACTTATGAGCAAGATGTTCTTCCAGAAGAGATGATTGGAATAAAGGCAATTCATTTCAAGGGAGATTCTGAAGATATCAAGGAAGAGCTGAAAAAATTAGGTGTAAAGGTTGAATAATTAAATTCTATGTTTGGAATATTCATGCCATTGTAACAGAATCTTATTATTTCTTTATTAACAAGATAATCATTGTAAACCTCAGAGACATCATCAGATTGAATGCACTCAAAATTAGCTAAATAGATTTCTTCAAAGAATGCTTTGAATTCAGGGAAGCTGTGCTTTCTACAATCAAATCCACGTCCTCAGTTCCTCTTACCCTGCCATTTACAATTGCAACAAATCCTGAAACCACAACATATTTGGCGTGTTTTTCCAAGATGTTTGTAAATTCAATAACAAACTTGTCAAGAATATTTCTATCTGTAATCAGGTTTATCATGGTTATCAATATAACATTAATTTAAGAGTATATATTCTTTTTGGGGGTAGTTCGCCAGTCATCATCGTACTGTCCAACAATTAATGAAAAAATATATTTGACAAAGAATATTATCTTCTTGATTACAAGAAAGGCAATACAAAATGCTTCTTTCCCGAAGCTTTCTTCC
>Ga0172375_10008306_pt1 | contig 13988 bp, 10 predicted proteins | sample LakKiv1m_FD_114537 | JGI IMG/M metagenome (GOLD analysis project Ga0172375, IMG submission 114537) | Freshwater microbial communities from Kabuno Bay, South-Kivu, Congo - kab_092012_11.1m | ecosystem: Environmental > Aquatic > Freshwater > Lake | place: Democratic Republic of the Congo...
ATATTGCATATTAAACAAACAATATGATAAAGAAGGGTACGAGCAGATGGTAACTGTAATTATTCAGAAGATGCAAAAGGACGGAGACTGGGGAAAATTCTTTCCTACACAAATATCGATTTTTGGTTACAACGAAACCGTGGCACAAGAAATCTATCCGCTCACAAAAGACAAAGCTTTAAAACTTGGAGCCAATTGGCAAGATGAAGATTTTGGAATTAAATACAATGGACTATTCTACGAGCCGAAAGAGATTTTCGAATATGACCCCGAGCGAAACCAAAATGCGCAAAAAGAAATCGAAGAGTGTTTGAAGGGAATTTTAAAATGCGAGAAGACAGATAAGCCGTATAAAATCATCCCGCAAGAGTTGCATTACTACATAAAACACAATATCGAGATACCAAGGAAACACCCCGACCAGAGACACCTTGAACGCTTATCGAGAGTAAATTCAATGGAGCTGTACCACCGGCAGTGTATAAATAAAGGATGTAATAATGAGTTTGAAACAACGTATTCTCCCGATAGTCCGGAAAAGGTATACTGTGAGAAATGCTACCAAGATAACGTAGAATAAAATGGCGAAAGACAATATTCTCAAACCAGCTATCGAAATAAATCGTGCGTATTATCCGCTGATCGCGAGATTATGTTTTATCTGGGTCGGAGTAGACGTTCTCTTTTTTATAGCGTTTCTTCTCTTTCAAAGCGCATATCAACAGCAAATTGTGATCTGGATTATTGTTTACATCGTTAAGATTATCGTACTAGCATATATCACGACCAAAGGAGCGTATGCGTGGACGGCCACTTATTATCATATTGATATCGACGCGGGACTTTTGGTAAAAAACGAAGGGCTTCATTTTGCCAAAAAAACTACATATAATCTTCAAAACCTTCATTCGATATCCAGCTCCCAGGGTCCGATCGGGAAGCCACTCAAATATGGCGATCTTTCACTCACCTTTACCAATCGAGAAGGGAACAAGGAAGAAATAAAAATAACAGAAGTTGTCGATCCGGAAAGATACAAGGAGTTTTTTGACAGTCAACTAAAGCAAGGAGGAAACTAGCATGAAAGTACTAAAGGCAATCGGTTGTATTATACTCGCGGAAGTCGTTGGCGGGCTTGGGGCTCTTTTTACATATTCGGCCATCCCAACGTGGTATGCATCGCTAAATAAGCCCAGTTTTAGTCCACCAAACTATTTGTTCGCTCCCGTTTGGACATTTCTTTATGCGCTAATGGGCCTAGCACTATATCTAGTGTGGGAGAGTAAGTCAAAGAACAGGATGTGGGCGTACGTCGTTTTTTATGCCCAATTGTTTTTGAATTTCCTTTGGTCCTTTATATTTTTTGGCCAAAAAATGCCCGGTCTGGCTTTTGTAGAAATCGTCATTCTATGGGTTCTCATACTGGTGAATATTATTCTATTTTGGCGTATAAATAAGTGGGCAGGGATAATGCTCTTACCATATATTGCGTGGGTAAGTTTTGCATCGATCTTAAACTATGCCCTATATAGTCTAAATTAAAATGGAACAAAAAAATTGCAAGAAGTGTAACGCGGAATATCAGATAACTGATGAAGATTTGGCATTCTACAAACAAGTCAGTCCGACTTTTGCTGGCAAAACTTTTGAAATTCCTGCTCCGACACTTTGTCCCGACTGTCGCGCGATTCGTCGCTATATTTGGCGAAATGAAAGAGCACTCTATAAACGAAAGTCTGATAAATCAGGAGAGGAAATCGTAACTGTTTATTCACCGGATAAAAAAGATTTGACAGTTTATTCGATCGATGAATGGTGGGCGGATGATTGGGATGCGACGAATTACGGCCGTGATTTTGATTTTTCAAAACCATTTTTTGAACAGTTTGAACCGCTCTTAAAAGAAGTTCCGCTAATGGCACTTCGCAATACTAAAACCGAAAACTGCAATTATGTAAACTATACTGCCGAAAGTCGCAATTGCTATATGTCCGTTGTCGCATATTATGGCACGGAGGATTCGCATTATTCATACTGGGTTTATAGCTCGAAAAACTGTGTTGACTGTTCGTTTGTTGATCATGACGAAAACTGCTACGAACTCGTAACTTCAAATTATAATTACGGCTGCCGGTATTCGCTTAGAATTAATAATTGCCGAGAATGTTTCTTTTGCATAGACCTAACCGGATGTAATAACTGCATATTATGCGATAACCTAAATCACAAAGAATATTGCATCCGAAACAAGCAGCTAACCAAAGAAGAATACGAAGTAGAACTTTCCAAAATTGATCTTGGCTCTCATGATGAAATAGAAAAATTGAAAAAAGATTTTGAGAGACTCCGCAAAAATAAAATCGTTAAATTTGCTACTCAGATCAACTGCGAAGATTGCGAAGGCGACGATTTGCTCGAATGCAAAGACGTCAAAAAATCATTTTCCTGTATCAGGCACGAGCACACTCGCTATTCTCATGGTGGCTCGCAGGGTTCATCGTGGATTTGGGATGCGATGGGTGGCTCGTATCAATGGGTTTTAGAATCCCAACACTCGGGGTTTGGGAGCAACTTGATGTTTTGTAGTGGCACGCTTTTTTGTTCAAACATGATTTACTGCGAGAATTGCCAAAACAGCCGCGACTGTTTCGGCTGTGTTGGGCTTAAGGGTAAACAGTATTGTGTATTTAACAAAGAATACTCGAAGGGAGAATACGAGCAAAAGGTCGCACAAATTATTGAACATATGCAAAAGTCAGGGGAGTGGGGAGAGTTTTTCCCGTATAGGCTTTGCCCATTCGGTTACAACGAAACTTTGTCGCATCTTTATTTTCCTAAGACTAAAGAGCAGGCGCTCAAAGAAGGTTTTAAGTGGCAAGACAATGATTTCGCTCCAAGACACAGCGATGAATTTTATGAGCCGAAAGATGATATTCAAGAATATATTGACAGCGAAGAGGAGAGAAAGAAATTGTTGAGCGGTGTAGTTAAATGTGAAAAATCGGGTCGTCCATTCAAGATTGTTCCGCAGGAATTAGCTTTTTATTTGCAGCAAGGAGTTCCGATTCCCCACGAACATTACGATGTTCGCTTTGCCGAAAGATTTGCGATGCGTAATCCGCGACACCTCTACCACCGCCAATGCATGAAGGAGGGGTGCACAAATGAATTTGAAACCACCTATGCACCAGAAAGAGCTGAAAAAGTTTATTGTGAAAAATGTTATCAGGGAATAATAAACTAATGGACAAAAGACACTGCAAATTCTGCGGTATTGAATTCACCATCCAAGATAGCGACCTAAAATTTTATGAGCAAATTGCTCCTACTTTTGATGGTAAAAAATTTGTTCCTATAACACCCGTCCTTTGCGCAGATTGTAGAAATATCAAACGCTCAGCTTTTAGGAATGAGAGATGTTTGTATAGGCGCAAATGCGACAAATCTGGCAAGGAAATTATTTCGATCTATTCTCCAGATAAAAAAGATTATAAAGTTTACGATATAAAAGAATATTACAAAGATGATTGGGATGCATTAGAGTATGGTCGTGATTTTAATTTCGAGAGGCCGTTTTTCGAACAATTCAATGAGCTCATGAAAGATGTACCAAGACAATCTCTTTTTAACACTATGACTGAAGGCTGTGAATTCTCTAATTATATTGCCGGCTGCAAAAACTGCTATATGTCGACAATTTGCTATTATGATACCGAGAACTCGCATTTTTGTTATAGAGTCTACACCTCTAAAGACAATATGGATTTGAATTACTGTATAGAAGTGGAAAAGTGCTATGAATGTGCTTATTCAAACCATTGTTATAATTGTAGAAATTCTATCAGATTAAATAACTGTCGCGACTGCTACTTTTCTGTCGACCTTACTGGTTGCAACAACTGCATTCTTTGCTCCAATTTGAATCGAAAAGAATACTACATAAGAAATGTCGAATACTCCAAAGAAGATTATGAGAAACTGAAGAAAGAGTTTAATTTCGGATCGCGAAAAGCGGTTAATGAATATCTAAAAGAACTTGAAAAATTAAGGCTAGAATCACCAGTAAAATATGCGAACCTAACTAAATGCGAGGACTGTGAAGGTGACAACTTAGTCGAATGTAAAAACGCGATCAATTGTTTTGACGGCTATAAGCTAGAAAATGCTAAGAATTGTTTTGGCGAAGATTCTAAAAATATTATGGACGCCCGTGGGGGAACATACGAGTGGGCCCTCGAATGCAACCATACCGGTTTCGGTCAAAATTTTATTGGTTGTAGTAGTACTTTAAAGGCTCATAATATGTATTATTGTGATAGCTGCCAGGGGGGTCATGATTGCTTTGGTTGCGTAGGGCTGAGGAATAAGGAATATTGCATTTTTAACAAGCAGTACACTAAGGAAGAGTATGAGAAGCTTGCTGGCAAGATTGCTCAGAAAATGATAGACGAGGGCATTTGGGGGCACTATTATCCACTAGAATTAACACTATTTGGTTACAACGAAACCTTAGCCCAGGTTCTTTTTCCAAAGACCAAAGAGGAAGCGCTTAATCTCGGTGCGAAGTGGCAAGATAAAGATTATAGCCTTAAATTTGACGGGGAATTCTATTTACCGGAAGATGATATCCAGGAATATGTTAATAATTCAGAGAAGCGCGAGCAGCTTCTTAAAGGAATTTTGAAATGTAAAACTTCGGGCAAGCCATTTCGGATCATGTCTCAGGAACTTGCTTTTTATCTTGATAATTCAATTCCTATTCCAGATGAGCACTATGACATAAGATTTGAAAACAAATTTAAGATGAGAACTTATAAATTGTATGACAGGACATGTATGTGTAACGGAGATTGCGGAAAGCATAGCGATCAGTGTAGGGTCGAATTCAAGTCATCATACTCGCCGGATGTTAAATATAAAGTTTTTTGTGAAAAATGTTATCAGGAATCTATCGGTTAATTTATTCAATTGTAGTAGAATGAAATATAGAGTAGTAGTTTAAACAATAAAAATAAGGAAGCCCCCACACCTTCCTTACTGCAAAACAAACTACGTTCTGTTATTGCAGTGCGTCAGGTGAAGGGGCTTCCTGAGCTGGCTTTCTGCTTTCGCAGAAGCGCCACTCAGGAGCGGAGGAAAAATGTCTATTAAATTAGCTATCAATGGTTTTGGGCGAATAGGGCGACAGACACTTCGCGCACTGCTTGAGAAATACGAGAAAGAAGAGACATCCCTAGAAGAAATCGAGCTGGTGGCAGTTAATGATTTGACCGACCCTAAGACATTAGCGCATTTACTCAAATACGACAGCGTCTATGGAATTCTGCCGAACAGGGTGAGTTTTTCAACAGAAACTAAAGACAAATTTTTCGCCGGTGAAATTTTTGTTGACAATCTAAGCTTTGGCGTGATCAGCGAACCCGATCCGAATAAATTACCCTGGAAGAAACTTGGGATTGACGTTGTCGTGGAATCAACCGGGCGATTTACAGACAGAGAGTCGGCCAAAGCCCATACCGAGGCAGGAGCCAAGAAGGTTATTATCAGCGCACCAGTTAAAGGTGGGGGAGTTGGAACGTATGTTATCGGGGTTAATATGGACAAACTTTCGCCAAGAGAAACTATAATCTCAAACGCTTCTTGTACAACGAACTGCATCGCTCCGATCATGAAAATAATGAACGACAAGTTCTCGATCAAAAAGTCGCTGATGACAACGGCACACGCCTACACGGCAGACCAGTCGCTTGTTGATGGTCCACACAGAGATCTCCGAAGAGCCAGAGGAGCGGCGGTCAACACGATCCCAACCACGACAGGAGCGGCAATTGCGGCGACAGAAACCATTCCAGAGCTCAAGGGAAAATTTGACGGCCTCTCCATCAGGGTTCCAGTTCCGGTTGGTTCTCTGTCCGATATTACAATGCTCGTTGGGAGAGAAGTGACCGCAGAGGAGGTAAATAAGGCAATCATTGAGGAATGCGAAAAGCCAGAGTGGCAAGGTATTATGACATATACAAACGAACCGATAGTTTCAAGCGACATTATAGGCAATTCTCATTCTGCAATAGTAGACTTGCCCCTGACTCAAGTCGTTGACAAGACATTGGTAAAAGTTGTAGCCTGGTATGACAATGAGTGGGGATACTCGCACAGAATGGTTGAACAAGTAATTAAAATGAGCAAATAAAATGGTTTATGATTCAATAATTATTGGTGCCGGGCCAGCAGGCCTAACGTCGGCGATTTATCTCGGAAGATACGAGAGGCAAACACTACTGCTGTCAGGAGATACAGGCGGCCAAACAGCGATAGCGGGAACGCTCGAGAATTATCCGGGATTTAACCAAATTAACGGGTTTGAGTTGTCAAATAAAATACTTGAACAGATAAAGAGTCTCGATAAAGTTGAAGTAAAAATGGGGGAACAGGCAGAAAAGATTGGAAAACGAGAAAACGTGTTCATCGTAAAAACAAGAAAAGGCGAATACGAGGCAAAGTCGCTCATAATCGCGGCTGGCAAAAAGCACCGAAAACTCGGATTGGACGGGGAAGAAAAATTGATTGGTAAGGGCATTAGTTATTGTGCGACATGTGATGGGCCGCTATCAAGAGGTAGAAGGGTTGTGGTTGTCGGTGGTGGAAATTCAGCAATTGAAGCTGTTCAGATTCTTTCGAAGGTAGCAGAGAGGGTTACACTTATCGTAAAAGACGAGAAACTACGCGGAGAATCAGTAAGGATAAAAAATATCGAGGGCGACGAGAAGGTTGAGATAAAATACCAAAGCGAGGTTGTAGAACTGGTCTCGACAGATGGAATTTTGTCGGGGATAAAACTGAAAGATAAGAAATCGGATGATATATTTTCGCTAGAATGCAACGCGGTATTTGTGGAGATTGGTTGGGAGCCAAATACTGAAAGTTTTTCCGACCTGCTTGAGTTAAATGATCACCGCGAGGTGGTAATTGACGAAGATAATCAAACTAATATCGAAGGAATATTTGCCGCCGGAGACATCACTTCTGTCAAGACAAAACAGACCATAGTAGCATGCGGGGAAGGCGCAAAAGCGGCGGTTGCTGTAAATAATTATCTGGAAAGAAAATCCTAAGAGTTGACTTTTTCTTCTCTTCTGATTCAATTTTGTTTGTATGAAAAATAGCTTTGTTACATTTCTTTTGATTGTTGTTATAGCTGTGTTGTCGGTATTATTTACTACCCCCAAGACACCAAGCTTTTTGGGTGAAAGGAAAATGAATCTCGGGCTTGATTTACAAGGCGGAGCGCAATTACTTTATCAACTCGAAACAGACAAACTTAAAGACAAGAGCGCCCTCGAGGCACAAAGTGAGGCCGTTGATTTGATCAGAAGAAGAATTGACGACCTGGGCGTTAGCGAACCGACTATTCAGCCAACAAGAATAGGAAATGATTATGGAATAATCGTCGAGCTACCAGGCGTTCACGACATTGAAAGCGCAAAGTCAATTATCGGCAAGACCGCTCAGCTAAAATTTTATGAAGTAGGTGAAGATAATCAAGAGAAAGAAACTGATCTGACCGGTGCTGATATTAAACGAGCAACTTTCGATATTGATCAGACGACCAGTTTATCCGCATCAGCAATTATAAATCTGGAATTTAATCCCGATGGTGCAAAAAAATTCAAAGAAATTACCAAGAGGAACGTTGGAAAAGTTTTAATTACAAAACTTGATGACGAAATCGTTAATACTGCTACAGTAAGATCGGAAATTGACGGCGGGAAAGCCGTTATTGAAGGCATTGAGACAAGAGATGAAGCTAGAAATACTGCTAAGTTGATAAACGAGGGAGCTCTTCCGGCTCCAATCAAGCTTGTTCAGGAAAGCCATGTTGGCGCTTCTCTCGGCAGAGAGGCGATAGAAAAAAGCATGGTTGCTGGTGTGATTGGGATAATACTTGTTGCAATATTTATGATTGCTTATTATCGGGGACTAGGCTTGGTTGCAGTCGGCGCACTGACACTTTACACATTTATTGTAATAGCGGTTTTTAAATTGATTGGTGTGACAATGACGCTGTCGGGGATAGCCGGTTTTATTTTCTCAATCGGTATTGCAGTCGACGCAAACATTCTTGTCTTCGAAAGATACAAAGAGGAGATACACAAGAAGTTGCCGGTTAAACAGGCGCTTGAAAATGCATTTGTAAGATCATGGCCTAGCATTAGAGATTCAAACGCTGCCTCGATCATTACAGCGCTAGTCTTGTACTATCTGGCTTCCGGTACAGTAAAAGGATTTGCCGTTACATTGATAATCGGAATTTTAGTATCACTGTTTACATCCATTGTTGTAACGCGAAATATTTTAAGATTGGTTTTAAAAGAACACAATGAAAATAACTAAGTTTCGAAAGATCTGGATATCGATCGCTGTAGCGATGGTGGTCATCAGCATTCCGCTTATTATAATATTTAAGCTTCCGCTCGGTATTGATTTCACGGGCGGAACATTAGTGGAAATTAAAACTAAAGAAATTAATAGCCAGCAGGATGCTGAGAAAAAAATAGGGGAGTTTTACCAGAAAAAGGCGATTGTCCAAAGCTCGGAGGATAAGCAGTTCATAATCAGAACAGGACTTTTAAACGACGAAGAGTACAAGAAATTTGCCGAAGATCTTGGTAGCAAAATGTCGGCCGATATTTTGCGACATGATTCAATTGGGGGGTCAGTTGGAAGCGCAACAACAAAGAATGCGATCTACGCATTGATAGCTGCTGGAATATTTATTATCATCTATCTGGCCTGGGCATTCAGGAAAGTGCCTCGATCCGTTTCATCCTGGGCGTTTGGAACTATTGCATTGTTAACGTTAATTCATGACTTAAGCTTCACCTTTGCAATTTTCTCTATAATAGGCAAGATAAGCGGCTATGAGCTTGACAGCACAATTCTGGTGGCGGCTCTAACAATCTTGGGATTTTCCGTTCATGACACGATCGTTGTTTTTGACAGAATAAGGGAGAATATATTGAAACATCCGCAAATGAGTCTTTCCGATAACGCAGATCAAAGCATTAATCAAACGATTGCTCGTTCACTTAATACGTCATTGGCAGCGATTCTGGTCCTCGTGTCGATGCTAATACTTGGCGGGTCATCGATCAAGCCATTTATATTGATATTGGCAATTGGAATTGGAATCGGCACATATAGCTCAATATTTGTTGCATCACCGGTTTTAGTGATGTATCACGAGATCTCAAACAGGAAAAAAACCAAAAAATAAGAGTATATACCCGTTATCAGGGTGGGGGAGTGCTCTCTTTTTTTCGGTGAAATTACAGGTTTTTTACTTGTACGACGAAGACTACAAGAGAAGGAGAGGGCAAAATTCACTCGCAATTAACGTCGAAATTCGCACCTAATTAATTGCCAAAAAATTTGGTATTTTTTATTGATTTTCTGCGACAAAATATTTGTTTTAATGCACAAACAATTTTATTGATTTTTGAATACTAAAATAAGTTGATTTCCGATCGTTAGACGACTCATTTATCATGAACAAAATAAAAATCGATTCTGGTCGATCCTAGGGCCTTCAACAGGTTAAAATACGCCTGAATTCGATGTCAAATCTAATAAATATTTGCGTCCGAGCGACTGTTATGGTTTGGCTAATATTAACATTGTTTTTTATCTCTAAAGCAGGCGAGTCATCGACCTAAAACAATGCACATATAGTCCGGAGTAATAAGGCGCACTTATTAAGACGGAATTGTCGTTAATTATAAATGTTATTAGATTTTAATAAATTCGTCCTGCGTGCCTGAACTCCTCCCCAGGTCTTTATACTGTGTTATGTCGGCAAAGATATATTGTACGACATCATGGTAGGGCCGGGAAACATACACCATGAAACATTTGTTTACTTAGACTATCATCGCTTATTACTCTTTTATTTCACCACCAATTAACTAATAAATAGAGGCTTATTTCTCCTCTATTCTCCTGAGTCATACCCTCGACTTTTATTAATACGTTTTATTTTCCTTTTATTTCTTCAATTTCAGCCACTCCCCCGACTGCATCGGTTTTGCCCGCCTGCGTTGCATCAGATTCGGGCAGGCTTGAAGCATTGCTGGCAGGCTCGGATTCCTCCGGATTTGGCTTTCCTGCAAGTTTTCGATAATTGGTTCTATTTATAAAATACCAATTATTAACATCATAGTCCTCTGCTACCTTGTAGCCCTGAAGTTCCGCGGGTAAATCAGAATCAATTTCTTCGTTTTTGCCCCCCTCCCCCGACAGATTGGTTTCCGAACTAGAGACAATATCGCTTTTTTCCGAATTAATACTTTTCTCTTCACCACTCCCCCGGCTAGGTGCAGAATCATCAATTCCCCCACTTGAAACGACAGCAGCGGTCTCTGAACTATCAGCCAAAACCTTACTCGCAATAGAATCCTCTATCTCCTCCCTTGGTTTAGCATATTTCTGCCTAGATAGCGCGATAATTCCTTCGACGTTTTCGTTTTTAGTAAAGTTAGGCAGAATAGTTTTTGACGAAAACGGGGTAGAAGTTATTCCGTCAATTGCCATCTTGATATAGATGTTGTAATTATCGATATTTGTCAAATCAGCCGCTTCAAAAACGGGAACGAACTCTCTTTGCAACGCTTCCGCATCTCCCGCCCCCACCCTAAAGCAGATAATCGTCCCGACGTTTCCAAAAACCGCATCGGACACCGCTTCCGGCATCTGAGCAATATACTGGTTCGTCACCATCAAGCTAAGTCCATATTTTCTTGCCTCCGACAAAATCACCGCAAATGAGTCGGTTGCAAAGTTTTGAAACTCGTCCACGTAAAGATAAAACGGAACTCTCTCCTCTTTTGAGAGGTCGGCTCTTGTCATAGCCGCCATCTGAATTTTGGTGATCAACATCGAACCAAGTAGCGCGCTGTTGTCCTCCCCTATTTTTCCGATTGAAAGATCGATCAAAAGTATTTTTTTACTATCCATTATTTGCCTGATATCAACCGTACTTTTTTCTTGCCCTACGATATTTCGAATTACAGTAGATGATAAAAACTGCCCTACTTTGTTTTGGATAGGAGCTACTGCTTCCGTTCTAAATTTTTGATCATATCGTTCGAACTCATTCAAGAAGAAGTCCTTAATAATCGGATCCGAAATCTTACTAATAACATCTCGCCTAAACTTCGTGTCAGCCAAAACCTTTAATATGCTGAGCAGGGTTGCACCCGGATAATCAAGAAGTCCCAACACAACATTTCGCAAAATATATTCAAGTCGCGGCCCCCATGACTCTCCGAATATTTTTTTGAAAACGCTCACGATTCCGGAAGCGATTAGATTTTTATACTCCGGGTCAACGCTTTCAAGCAGATTAAAGCCGATCGGAAAATTTCTGTCGGCAGGAGCAAAATAAACGACGTCCTCTACCCTATCTTGAGGAATAAAGTCTAGGACATCTTTAACAAGATCTCCGTGCGGATCTACAACCGCAACTCCCCTGCCCTTGTATATGTCATCAAGGATCATTCCGGATAAAAGAGTTGATTTACCAGTACCGGTCTTCCCGATGGCATAAACGTGTAGCGCCCTATCTTTAATCTTTATCCCAAAGTTTTTCTCTTCACCTCTGAAGTTGGTTTTACCAACAACCGTCATATCCGCACTGTCCTTATCATCCATGATAGGAAGATTCTGCGGTGGCTCCCCTTTCTTGGCCCCAGCCCAGTCCATAGTCGGCGTTGCAACGCTTTCGCCAGGCAAGTGATATATTGAAGCCAATTCAGCAATATTTAATATATATGGCTTAGCTCCAATCGATCTATTACGATATAGCTCCAGGAGCACCTCCCCCTCTAAAGCACCTCCCTGGACAAGACCGTTCATGTTCGTTGTATTGAATTGTTTAAATGCTCCAACCACAGAATTGAGCCGACGCTTAGCCTTAGTCATATCCGGTGACGCGGAAACAATCCTAATATTCGTCCTAAATCCTAGTTTCGTTGTCTTATCTTCAATGCCCTTTAGAGCAAGCTGCATAGGCCCCGAGACTTCTTTAGCCTCTGAAGAGACGCTTGATCCACCCTCGGCACTTCTTTGTCTGGCAGCACCCAGCAGATCCTTGGCAAATGATCTAAAAAATGACTCTCCCGGGTCTCTTCCTGCCCTAATAGATTTAGTGTAGTTAATTGCATTTTTCTGCCAACTATCGTCGATTGGCGAAACACAGACCTGTATCCAAACCTCTTCCTTGGGATCGGCACCACTTAGGACGCTTGTAATACCAGATAGCGGATCAACGTCAAAACTTTCAAAAGTTTTTATCGGGAAAACATCGTCCTTGGTCGTGACCAAGTCTGCTCCGACAACATATTTTTTTTCAGTCATGCTCTTCGCGTAGTCATCTGCTTCCTGAATCTCAACTGTTGGATACTGAGCATAAAACTGTCCCTCAACAAATTCTTTCAGGTATCTTGGTACATAGAAGTAGAATTGAATGAACTTATTTACTGAAACGATCTCGAAACTCATGATCGGCTGTTTCTTACTAGAATAGTCATAGGTTCCGTGAAGGGCTGCAAAAAGCAGTTCGGCGGCGGCCGGTGTCTTTTCGTTGTTCTTTGGAATCATCAGACGACACAAAACCATATCCGAATCATAGTAATCTTCGGGCGGTTTTCTTCTTAGAATGTTTGAAAAATTGATCATAAAAACTACAGCCGAGCTTCTCTAACCATATCCTTGGTTTCCTCGGTTTTGGTAAAATTTTTTATTCGTTCACCTATCTCTGATTCAACTATATTCACATCGCGCCCATATTTCAAGCGGCTAAGTTCGTGTATTGCCTTGCCCATTTTCTCGTTTGCAGGAGTAACATCCTTGATGGTCTGCATGCTAAATGGCTTTGTCGGCGTATTGTCAACGAGTAGTTTGACGTAACAATTGAAAGCGTCGATATTCGTCAGATCGTTCTGATCTGCAATCTGCTCAAACTCTTTTACCATAAATTCGGCGTCCGGGACGCCAATTCTGAAGGTCACAAGCGAACCGACGTTACCGATAATCGCATCCCGAATCGGTTCGGGTATTTGCGCGATATATTGATTTGTAATGCTTAGATCTAGGCGAAATTTTCTTGCCTCTGAGAGAATCGAGGCAAAAGTATCAGTCGCAAAATTCTGAAATTCATCCACATATAGGTAAAAGTCCCGTCTGTCTTTTTCTTCGAGATCACCCCTCGAGAGAGCGGCGGTAAAAAGGCGGGCAACAAAAATCATACCTAGCAAATTACTATTTATCTCCCCTATTTCGCCCTTTGCCAAATTGATCAGCAGAATCTTTCCCCCATCCATAACCTCTCTAAAATCAAAGGCCGACTTGGGCTGTCCTATGATATTTCGCATGGTCATATTGGTCATAAAACGTCCAAACTTGGAGATGAAGTAGTTGTACATTTCGGATTTATGAAAATCTGCCGTTTTAGCTAATTGTTGCGTCCAAAAGGCCCGAATCACCGGGTCTTTAACGTGGCTGATCCTCTCTTGTCTAAACCCATCATCCGTGAATAGTTTCGGAACTTCGATTAACGTACCGCCCTGGGGATATTCCATCAGCGTTAAGGCAGCATTTCTCATCCAGTGCTCAAATTGTGGTCCAATGAATCCCTGTCCGTTAGGATCAAATAATTTATAAAATATCTGGACGGCTTCCTGAACTAAGAAATCTTTTTGCTCCTTCGTTTTCCACTCCAGCAAATTCAGACCCATCGGTCGCGTAGTATCGGCGGGATTGAAATAGATAACGTCCTCAGCCCTTTCCTTTGGAATTTTCTCAAGCAAACCACTAACTAATTCTCCGTGAGGATCGAAAACCGCCACACCTTTCCCGTTTTTGATATCTTGGAGGATCATAGACTCAAAGAAGGTTGACTTACCAGTACCGGTCATCCCGATTGAATAAAGATG
>Ga0172375_10008307_pt1 | contig 13988 bp, 10 predicted proteins | sample LakKiv1m_FD_114537 | JGI IMG/M metagenome (GOLD analysis project Ga0172375, IMG submission 114537) | Freshwater microbial communities from Kabuno Bay, South-Kivu, Congo - kab_092012_11.1m | ecosystem: Environmental > Aquatic > Freshwater > Lake | place: Democratic Republic of the Congo...
AGGTTCTGGGCCAGCGCATTTATCCCTATTCGGGTATGACCCCGTCGCTCATGAAGTAGGCCGCGGTGTGTTAGAGGCAATCGGTGTGGGTATGTATGTAAATAAGGGGGATGTGGCAGCACGTGGTAACTTTTGCACGGTGGATAAAGCAGGAGTCATTATCGATCGGCGGGCAGGTAGAATCCCGAGTGAAGAGGCAGCGCCTATTGTGGAGTGTTTGAAAGCCATCAAGCTGCCCGGTGTGGAGGTTGAGATCAACCATGTGAAGGAACACCGTTTTGCAGTCGTCATCCGGGGAGAAGGTTTATCTCCGGATCTGGAAGAAACAGATCCGCAAAAATTGGGAGTTTCACCTTATGATGTGAAACCGAAGAATTCAGTAGCTAAAAAAGCTGCTGATCTATATAACCAGTGGATTGCTGCTGCCCGGGAGATAATCCGAGAAGAGCCCAAAGCAAATGCACTAACATTACGCGGTTTCGCGACCGACCCATGCCTCGAGAGTTATGCTTCACGTTATGAGCTGAATGCCGCATGCGTGGCGGTTTACCCGATGTATCGGGGTGTCGCACAGCTTGTGGGGATGAAAGTTATCGAGTTTAATGGCGAATCACCAATCGATGAGTTCGATGCGCTCGCAAGGGTTTGGAATGACCATGATTTCTTCTTCGTCCATATAAAGAAGACGGATAGCTATGGCGAGGATGGTAATTTTAGCGGAAAGGTACACGTCATCGAAAGTGTTGATGCAGCCTTGCCAAAACTTCTCGCATTGAAACCTGATGTACTGATCGTGACGGGTGATCACAGCACACCCGCGCTGTTAAAATCTCATAGTTGGCACCCTGTGCCGTTCTTACTTTGGGCGCCTGGTACAGTTCGATCGGATGACCGGCAGCAATTTGGAGAGACCCAATGTGCACAGGGTGGCCTGGGTACCTTTCATGCATTAAATGCTATGCCGCTCGCCCTCGGGCATGCACTTAGGTTGAATAAGTTTGGTGCGTAGTTATATATAACCACAACCATGTACCCGGCATTATTGCCGGGTTTTCATTTTCTTATGGGGTTGTATGATTGCCAGCAGAGCGATGATCAGGCTTAAAATGCTGACATAAATAAAGGCATCACTCCAGAAGCGCAATGGGAACAAGCGGATGAAAGTGTCTGAGTAATAAAAGATCCAACTATCCCCCAGAAAGAATAGCGTATGGAACCAGGTGAAGAAAGCTGAGAAATCAAGCGCTATGGAAAGGATTATGGCATTAATGATGAAAATCAACAGCCATCCTCCAGCACGAAGGCCTTTCCAAATATATCCTGTGTGTTTCATTAAGAATAAAAGGAAAGAGCACGTAAGGATACTGATCCATACAATGGTATATATAAATAATCCCTGTTGAACGAGAACCTTCACATCATCCATATGGGATAATTCGCGGTCATTATAAAGCGGGGATCCATCCTGAAGTTGGTATGCTGAAAAATACTCCTGGGTTTTACCATTCAATAAGTATTCGATTGATACCTCAGACCACTTCAGGCGATCTGCTTGAGAAAATCCATACGGGTCATCGGGGAAACCCGGTACGCGATACTCAACTGCTGGGAATAATGGCGTCAATAAAAGCCGGACAAATGTGAATACCACGACTACCGGGAAAAGAACCGTGATGATCCAACTGATAAAAGTGGCGAATATATTTTTCATGATCACTCTGAGAGAATATAGTGTAATACCATTTGATTGGTCACCCATTCGATGGGAGACAGGTCATCGGTGTAAACTCTTCCTTCTGTCGGTGTGGGTTGTATATTGGCGACTGTAACACTTATTGTTTCCATCAATAGATCTGGGGTATCCGGTTCCCCTGCCAATTGCTGGTAGTTAGCCATTAAATCACTGATTGTTGTCGGTCGTTTCGTCGCAAAAATTATGGTATTAAAGGTATCGGGAATATCCATCACATAAACCGAAGGGAATACCGAAAGTAAGGTCGCGCACATGTCTTCCACCAGGCGTCGATCTTCTGGTGCCCGCCCTACGTTGATAGCAAGAACGCCGTTTTCAACCAGGCGAGTCCTGGCGATTTCAAAAAACTCACGGGTTGTCAAATGCCAGGGTATGTAGGGTGGACGATAGGCATCCACAGCAATGATGTGATATTCATTCTCAGAATGTGCCAGGCCCCACCTGCCATCCGCTGAAATCGGGTTCACGTTTGGTTCAACCATGCCAAAATATTTCTGACCTACTTCAATTATGGTCGGGTCGATTTCAAATCCATCTACAGTTATTGGGCCATAAACCAAAGTGGCTGCACGAGCAGCAGTTCCGGCTGCCAAACCAACGATTGCCATGCGCTTCACACTATCAAGGCGAACGGGTCCTTGGTTAAAGAATGGAGCCACAGAAAATTGCTCCCAGGGGCCGTAGTAATTCTCAACACCTGGTTTATAGATCGAATGTACTCCCTGGCCTTCATTCAATCTCAGGAGGAAATAACCCTGCTCCTCTACTACCTCGATGTAGTTATATTCAGATTCTTTTTCATATATCTGCCCAGGCGTAGATTTAATGGAATTTCCTTTTCCGAACACAATAAGAGCGATCAACCCAGCAAAAAGTACTAAGTATCCCAGGCTCTTGCGAAAGCTTGAATGCATCCAGATACCCAAAGTTCCCACCAGGGCTAAAACACAAGCGAAGGTCATGAAAGTCCGGTAGGTGCCAATCAGGGGTATAAGCAGGAGAGTAGCTAAAAAGGTGCCGAGGAAGGAACCTATGGTAGATATTGCATAAATCGAGCCGGCAACTCTTCCAGATGATCCTTTTTCTTCTATACTCAGACGGATCGCGAAAGGAGAAATCATCCCCAATAAGACCATTGGGAGGACCAACAGGATCATGACAGAAGCGAATGATCCAAATAACACCCCCAGGCGCAGATGATCAAAAGCGCTGGCTGCCAGTTGAAGCACCGGGTTTGAGATGAGCGGAACGAAGGCAATGGATAAGGATGCCCAGAAAATCACACGAAAAAAAATTTTAGGTTCAGGATGGCGATCTGCAATCTTTCCACCCAACCAGTATCCGGCAGTCAAGTAGATCAATATTAGCCCGATAATGCTTGCCCAAACAAGATTGGATGTTCCAAACACATTCCCCAACAGGCGGGATGCGGCCATTTCTAGCCCAAGGGAAACCATCCCCGAGATGAATACTGTGATGAGTAAAAACTGGCGGTGGAAGTGGATTTTAAACATTATGGTTATCCCTTTACCGGTATTATACCGTAGCGACAAGATCGCCATTATTGTATAAATGATAGGGATATCTTATAATTCGCGTTCTAGAATACCTCACAGGAGAAAACATGAAAAAACTAACCGGCGCGCAGATCAGGCAGTCCTTTATCGATTATTTTATCAGTAAGGGGCATACCTTTGTTCGGTCTGCTTCACTGGTACCTGGAGGTGATGCTACGCTGCTTTTTACGAATGCCGGTATGGTGCAATTCAAAGATGTCTTCCTTGGGACAGATTCACGGCCTTACACACGGGCGGTGAATTCACAAAAATGCATGCGGGTAGCTGGAAAGCATAATGATCTAGAAGATGTAGGGCGAGACGACAGCCATCACACCTTCTTCGAGATGCTTGGCAACTGGTCCTTCGGGGATTATTACAAAGAAGAAGCTATATCCTGGGCATGGGAACTTCTCACTGAAATCTGGCAAGTACCGGCGGAAAAATTGTGGGCAACCTATTTCCAGGATGATAAAGGAAACATCCCGACAGATATTGAAGCACGGGATAACTGGTTAAAGCAAAAAGGAATGATTGCTTTGCATGTTTTACCGGGTGGGAGAAAAGACAATTTCTGGGAAATGGCTGAAACTGGCCCCTGCGGTCCTTGTTCTGAAATCCATATCGATCGCGGGCCTATGGGGTGTGATAAACAAAATGTACCAGGTCATGTTTGTAAAGTGAATGGCGATTGTAAGCGTTATCTGGAACTCTGGAACCTGGTGTTTATTCAATACAACCGTCAGGGACCGGATACTTTAGAATCTTTACCAGCGTGTCATGTTGATACCGGAATGGGATTAGAACGTATCGTTTCAGTCATGCAAGAAGTTACATCCAATTATCGGACGGACCTACTCTTCCCCATGCTTCAAACGGTCCAAAGCCTGGCAAGGCATACTGACCAACAAATGGAGGAGCATTTTACTCCATACCGGGTAATTGCGGATCATGCACGTGCTAGCACATTTCTTATTGCGGATGGCGTCGTTCCTGGAAATACCGGCCGAAATTATATTGCCAGAATGATCATCCGGCGCGCTTCGCGGTTTGGCGGAAAAATCGGTTTGAATAAACCCTTCCTTGCTGATGTAGCCGATACAGTCATCCATAATTACGGAGATGCTTATCCAGAACTGGTAAAGAACCGCAAGACCATTCTAGATAATCTCACACGTGAAGAAATCCGATTTCATCGAACGGTGGAAGCTGGCATGACCCAGTTGGAAGATTTCATTGCCGAGATGATCAAATCCGGTTCCAATACTTTACCCGGAGAGAAGTGCTTTGAATTATATGCTACACACGGTCTTCCGCTGGAATTGAGCCGAGATATCCTGCAGGAACGTGGTTTTTTGGTAGATGAAGTTGGGTTTAAGAAAGCAATGGATGATCATAGGGTTGCTTCCGGGGCAGGCAAAGCTATGGGCGAAATGGGCGGTGATGATGCCAATCTATACTCCGAAATGGTGGCACGGTTCATCCAGGAAGGGAAGCTTCAGAATAACGGAGTGCAGTATGACCCCTACCATCTGCTCGAAGTTAAAGGCGAATTGCTGGCTATCATTCTAGACGGTGAATTAAATAATGTTGCTGTTGAAGGAGATGATATCAGCGTAATGCTACCTGCAACCGGTTTCTATCTGGAATCAGGGGGGCAAGTCTCTGACCGAGGATGGATTAAAAGTCTGGATGGAAAAGCCAGGATGGAAGTGTTAGATATACGAAAACCGGCAGCCGGTGCTATCGTACACATCTGCCGCGTGATTGAGGGTAGTTTCAAAGTCGGGCAGCAGGTAATCGCCAGTGTCGATCTGGCGCGCCGGCAGGATATTCGCCGGAATCACACAGCCACACACTTACTACATGCGGAGCTTCACCGAGTGATCGGGAAACATGCTTTGCAGGCAGGTTCCATGGTATCCGCAGATAGGCTTCGGTTTGACTTCAATCACCCTGAGGCAGTTACCCCCGAGCAGTTGGACCAGGTCGAGGTCGGAGTCAATGCGCTCATTATGAAGAATTACCATTTGCAAATAAATGAGCGCCCCCTGCAGGAAGCACTACAAGAAGGAGCTACTGCGCTTTTTGGCGAAAAATACGGCGATAAAGTCCGGACTGTAATTATTGGCGAAGAAGACCGTATTTCATATGAACTCTGTGGTGGTACGCATGTAGATGAAACCGGTGATATTGGGTTATTTTTAATCACCAGTGAGGGAAGCGCGGCGGCAGGTGTTCGACGAATTGAGGCATTGACTGGCAGGGGGGCCTATGAACTTGTTCGCAGTAGGACGCATTTATTAAAAAGATCAGCCGCCCTTATGCAAACCAGCTCAGAGGAATTACCGACAAAGATCGAATTTGTGCTAACAGAATCGGAGCAGCGTAAAAAACTGGCTGGCCAATTACGAGCGCAGCTAGCTTCCATTGAATTCCAACGGCAACTTGCAGAGTTGAAAACAACGTCTGACTCTGTTGTGTTTACTACTCAGATCCAAGGGGCGGATAATGAAACCTTACGGATGCTTACTGATCGCTTTAAAGAAAAGTTCCCTTCCGGTGTGGCAATTCTGGCAACTGTCATTGAGGATAAACCTTCTATTGTAGTTTCAGTCAGTGAAGATCTGGTAAAGAAAGGTTTACTCGCTGGAGACCTGGCAAAAGAAGCCGCCTCGAAAGTAAACGGGAGTGGTGGCGGTCGGCCGGGACTTGCCCAGGCTGGTGGAAAAGATGCCAGCAAGTTAGAGGAAGCTCTCGAAGCAGCCAGAAAAATGGCCCAGCAGAAGATATAAGCAAATAACCCCGCTTCAAGCGGGGTTATTTCTTGGGCGATCCTTGATTCGGTCGATTCTTTTCTGTATCTCTTTGAGACGTTGTTGTTTTGTATAGGGTCCAAGGTTCAGCGAACTAACATAGTTATATTGGCTCTCTGCATAATATCTGGCTGCTGGATAGTTTCGTTCCACGTGTTCATAATATTTAGCTAATTCTTCCCAACCAAATTCCTGATATTGCTCAGCAGCAGATTGCCATAAAACGAGCGCGTCTTCCCAGTCCGCATTACGGCGGTAAACCTTACCAATTCTTTCCGCCACATCCCAGTCAATATTCGGATATTTTGCCGCAGGATGGAAGATACTGGCGAATACCCGACAGGCATCTTCATTCTTTCCCAAATCGAGAAGTAGAGTCACAAGTGGATAGTAGTCATCTGGGCTGACAGATGCTGGCATTTCGTTTTGGGACAGAGTGACAGTAAAGTAATTTAATAACGCTGCCATTGAAAGAACATCCATTTCATTATGGTAGAGTACACCTGCCAGAGGGCGAGCATCCCGAGTTTTGAGGTAGTCAAAGTAAATTTGCGGTACTAAATAGCCTGGAACTTCCTCCTGACTGCGCTCTACCCGTAAGATTTCAACTTCAACATTGGAGAGACGGCGGCTGGCAAGTTTTTTCTTCCACATCCGGCGGGCTAAATACAACAAGTCGATATGATCCAGTTTAGCAAATGGAGATTCCAGCCGGTGGATCACATACCTGCTATTCAAGAGAGGAATATCAAAGGCTTTCCCATTGTAGGTAACCACTCCATGTGCGTCATTCATATAATCTGCCAGTGCTGTCAACATAGCTCTTTCTTCGGAAGGATCTCGCAGTAAGAACTGGGTGAACTCTGTTCCATCCTGATTGTATCGGCTTAATCCAACCAGAAATGCAAAAGTACCAGTTCCACCTGAAAGGCCTGTGGTTTCTGTATCGAGATAAACAAAATTCTCTAATGAAGTTCTTCCACTCGAACTCAGGTGTGCCCAATCCGCCACGAGGTCAATTTCCCCTTCAATGATGAGGGAGAGCTTACCATGTATGTGAGAACGATTAAAGAACTTTTGGATCCGATAAATACTACCGAAAATAGTTTGAAGTAGTTCTCCCGGTATCACTTCATCCACCGAGAATTCACCGGAATATGCGGGGGGGTTAGGTATCTCATCGGTACCTGTTTTGATTCCCAAACGTCTAAGCTTGGCGGCAAACTTATCATCCATGTGCGATCAACTCCAGAATGGCAAGGGTCTCCTTTTTGCCACCATAACCAGTTTCCCCGGCGGGTCCAATGCAGCTAGGGCATCCATCTGTACAGGGGCATTGTTGAATATGTCTGTGTAATTCTGATAGCCAAACAGGGATAATCTCGGATGCCGCGTATGAAAGCCCGATACCTCCCGGAGCGGAGTCAAACCCAATAATAGCGGGATGCAGGTTGAACAGGGAACAGAGAGGATCTGCGTGTACATCCAGGTCCCGAGTGTCGCACATTAATGGTAAAGGTAGTAAGTGGCGCATAGCATATGCCAGGCCGGTTAATCCGCTGCGAACATAAGCACGTTCCTCTGCCCGCCTGTGGCAATTCGGACAAAGGGTGATCAGGTTTTCGTGTTTATTGGCTTCTTCTGCTGAAGGAAATAGTCGAAACGGAACAATGTGGTGAACATGTAAAGGTTCTGCCTTAAAAGTCCTTCGGCAATTCTGACAAGTATAATGGTCTCGCTCTTTCACGATTTCGCGGATAAGATCCCAATCTACTCCATAATCGTTCGGGTCATTTAGCCATTGTCCAGCAATCCGTAATTTATCCACAGTGGATGGATGCAGAATCATCCAGAATCCCGTGGTATCGAAGGTATAAGGAGGTAAGTCAACGGATCCAACGCCCAATATTTCCCGGGTGTGGTTTTTAATCTTACGGTACCCGGTAACCTGATTTGTTACCTGAAGCTCCCCACAGCCAATCTGGAAACTGATATTGTCAGACTCTGAGCTTCGGGACAGTATTTCAAAGGAGAGAGATTCGCATGGTTCTGTATAGTAATCTTCGAAAACCGGTCTCAATTGCGCATAGTTATTATCCAGATCCAGAACTTCCACCTGATAAGATGCACCTTCATGGAGGTAAATCGCATCCGGGTGTACCATCCAAAAAGATGAGACGCGATCAACAGAACCAAATACTTCCCAGGTATCTCCTGTTAAACGCTTCAAATCGACCTGTTCAGATGTTGCATTCCTGAGTGATAAGGTAGCCGAGGGGTAATCACTCCGCACCCAAGTATAATGATCTCCTGAATGATGCAGAGCACCGGTGGTAGTAAGATAATCAAGGATTCCATAAAGTATGTCATGGGACAGAGTTCCAAACGAATCGTTCTCTGAGAAGGGGAGCTCGAAAGCAGCACACTTCAGGTGATTTAACAGGATCAACAGATTATCAGGGTCGATTAATGCTTTTTCAGGAGATAAACCAAGGAAATAAGCCGGATTTCTGGCAAGAAACTGGTCGATTGGGTCAGATGTAGCTACAAGAACAGCAAGAGATTCCTGGAACTTCCTCCCAGCACGGCCAATTTGCTGAGTAGTTGAAGCGATCGTACCAGGATAGCCAACTAGAAGAGCGGCGTCCAGTGCTCCAATATCGATTCCTAGCTCCAGCGCTGATGTCGCGACCACAGTGGATACCTGTTACTCCCGCAATCGCATTTCTATCTCACGCCTGTCTTTCGGCAGGTAACCACTGCGGTATCCTCGGATCCTGGATGAGAAATCTGGATATGCATGTTGAAGAGCAGTAAGTATCAATTCAACGGACCGCCGGGTCTGGCTGAAAATGATGGATTGAGTATTCTGTTTCAACAGCCTTTCCTCTAATTCAACAATTTCATATAACGCGTTTCTTCTGATCCCCAGCTGTTCATTGATTATGGGCGGGTTATATATTAAGAAGGTTTTTTCACCATGCCCTGCGCCATCTTCACTGATCACCACGGATTGAGTGCCAGTTATTTTTTTCGCCAACTCTCCCGCATTCCCGATGGTAGCCGATGTCATGTAGTAAACAGGTTGAGCGTTATAGAAAGATGCAATCCTATTGAAACGCCTGATTACATTTGCCACATGGGAGCCAAAAACACCACGATACGTGTGGATCTCATCGATCACAACGAAACGTAATTCCGAGAAGAAACTTTCCCACTGGGTATGATGTGGAAGAATGCCCAGGTGAAGCATATCCGGATTGGTGATCAATATCTGTACGGATTCACGAATCGCCCTGCGGTGCATGCTGGGCGTGTCACCATCATAAGTTGCACAACGCAAATCGTAACCCGGTATGAGATCCGCCAGAGCTAGTAGTTTGTTCAGCTGATCTTGCGCTAACGCTTTAGTTGGAAATAGCAGGAGAGCTTTCGCGTTGGGATTGTTTAATAATTCATTTAAAATGGGCAGATAGTAGCATAATGATTTTCCACTCGCGGTCCCTGAAGTGATAACTATATTTTCACCATTTGCAGCATGCTCCCAGGCAGTTAGTTGATGGGAGAAGAGCGAACGGATACCGGATGCGTGTAATGCCTTGACAAGATCGGGATGTAACCTTGCTGGAAAATCAGCAAATACTGGGTCAACTCTAGGAAACACTGTTGAATATATAAAATTAGCAGATAGGTTGGTATTCTCCATCCAATACTGAAGTACATTCTGGATACCAATATTACTGCTCATATGTTCTGATTATACATGTTAATGGTAAGTTAAAATACAGCGATTTTCTATTTATTGTGTAAAATTGAGCCATGTAATTCTAGTTATGCTGAGGAGCTGGGTGTGAAGAAAATTCTCGTTTTTGCTCCGCATCCCGATGATGCTGAGTTTTATGCGGGTGGTCTGATCGCGAGCCTGGTTGCAATTGGAGATAGGGTGAAGATCATTACTATCACCGATGGCTGGTGCGGATCGTATCGCCATTCTCAGATGGAATTGGTGCAAGTCCGGCAGATGGAAGCCAGACGAGCAGCCGAGATTATGGGAACCGAAGTGGCTTTCTTTGGATACCACGACTTTACCCTGGATACCCTCCCGCCTGGCGAGTTACGTGAAAAATTAATCCGTAGCATTCGGATGGAAAAGCCGGATATAGTCATTACCATTGATCCCATGGCGACTAATGAGGTACATCCGGATCATCGGGCACTTGCCAGGGCGAGTGGTGATGCGGTTGCACATTCCGGATTGCCATTGGTCTACCCTGAGCATATCAGTGATGGTCTGGAAGCCCATTTTGTACCCGAAAAATATTTTTACAGTGATGATCCTGCCCGATATAATCATTTTATCGATATATCCGCTTATATAGAAATGAAGTTAGAAGGAATGCGGGCGCACCAAAGTCAGGTGGAATTCCTGGTGGAAGATGTTATGCGGCAGGTACAGCTGGCTGGCTTGGACATCCAGACACTTCTTGAGGAAGGCGTGAAAGATCCTTTCCAGGCTTTACGCTATGCTATCCTCTCTCAAGCGGAGCGGATTGGAGCTTTAGCTGGTTATAAATACAGTGAAGGATATCGTTATGTAAGATTCCATGCATTTGTGGAAGATCTATTAATACAGTGACCCATTTCATATTTTCAGGAGACAAGGATGAAAAAACCGGGTAAGGCGTATCCAGTATTCGTTGTAGTGATATTTTCATTATTTATGTTATTACATCAAACCGATAAACTGATGATTGGCTCTCTTCAAACCGACATCAGCGCAACCTTTAAAATAAACGACTTGCAATGGGGTCTAATCAACTCAGGTGCATTGATCGTGGGTACGATTCTTTATCCTATTTGGGGGTATCTGTACGATCGCTATTCAAGGGCTAAGTTATTATCTCTAGCTTCGTTAATCTGGGGTGCAACCACCTGGGTAAGTTCGATAGTGAAAACATTCGGCGGCTTTTTAGCTACCCGATCCTCCACTGGTATTGATGACAGCGCATACCCGGGGTTGTACAGTTTAATCGCCGACTATTTTACGCCTCGTGTACGCGGGCGCATCTATGGCATTCTTCAACTTACGCAACCAATCGGTTACCTGTTAGGCATGGTCCTCGCGTTAATGGTAGCTCCCACGCTCACGGGTGTCTTTGGCAATCTGGAAGGTTGGCGCGCTATATTTATTATCACCGGCAGCTTGGGTCTCGTGATGGCCGTCGTGATATTCTTTGGCGTAAAGGAAATGCCTCGCGGTCAATCCGAACCGGAGTTTGATGGAATGGATGAGATTGGTAAGTTTCGCTTCAAATGGAGCTCGCTGAAAGATGTTCTAAAGAAGAAAACAATGTGGTTCGTTTTTCTTCAAGGTTTTGCCGGAGTCTTTCCGTGGAATGTCATCACTTTCTTCTTCTTCGGGTACTTGATGACCGTCCGGAAGTATGATGATGGAGCAGTATTACTGACGATGGGACCAGTGATCATTATTTTAGCATTGGGTTATTTTGTTGGAGGAGCGTTGGGGGATTGGTTATTCAAACGCACACTAAAGGGAAGGATCTTGATTTCCAGCGCAGGTGTCTTATTAGGTGCTATCTTTCTTTTCCTGGCAATAAAAACTCCTGTAGCGGATCGGAACACTTTCTTTATTTTTATGAGCCTGACAGCCCTGTTCATGCCCTTCTCATCGCCCAATGTGATATCAACCGTATTTGATATTAGCCTCCCTGAAGTACGTAGTTCAGCACAAGCCGTGGAATATTTCGTGGAAAACAGTGGTGCTGCTCTTGCACCAACTCTAGCTGGAGCAATCTCAGTGGCAACAGGCAGCCTGGAACTGGCGATACTGGTGGTTTGTATCACTGCCTGGATATTGTGCTTTTTCTTATATCTGGGAGCATTGCTCTTTGTGGATCGGGATATTAAATCACTGCATGCAGTTTTAGCTGAACGCGCAAAGCAGGTATAAAAATATTATATAGAGTCTGGCGATGTAATCGTCAGGCTCTATATATTTAATGATGACAGGTACCGCAAGCACCACCGCTACATCCGCCGCATCCCCCGGAATGAGGTTGGCCAGATGGGCGATATCTCGTGGAGGAGGTATGCGTGTTGAAAGTTGAAAGACAACGCTTGGTATTCTGGCTGCTACACTGCAAGCATTGTGGAGAAGTATCTATTTCATTCATACTGCGAAGAAGGTCGAACTTTTGACCACAATCCAGACAGGAATATTCATAAAGAGGCATATAAAACTCCAATAGGGGATTAGATTCTTTGCCTGTAAACCTGGGTGAAGAGGAAAACCAGAAGCTGAATAGTAACAAAAAAGATTGTTGAAAATTGGTCGTAATAGAATATCAGAAGATCAACAACTGTAAAGGATAGAAGGAAGGAAAAGTAAGCCAGCCGTCCACCCAACACCTGATGATTTTTGCTCAGCAGAAGGAGACCTGAAAGTACAAATAAAACACCGGCAACTTCTTCAAGGATCAACCTAACGGTGAGAAATATTTGTTCAGGGGATGAGGTAAGTAATCCCTGTTGGATCAGTGGTTGAAGTAAATTGACAAGGCGCGAAAAATCACGGGTGGCAAGTGCTACTTGTACTGGGTAGATTGACATGAATGCACCCATGGTTACGAGTGCGAGAATTACAAAGAACCTGTGGAGTTTGATAGATAATCGATTGGTGATATTTACACAATGATTCGTTAACCAAACAATTAGCGAGCGATCCCGTAATCCTTTTCTTGCCTCCTGAGCAGTGATGAAATGTAGCAATTCTGCTGCCAGTCCACGATACTCTGGTCGATGAGTAGTATTCATCACATGTTCCAGGGTTTTTTCAATATCCTCCTTTTCGTACTCATCCAAGTCGTTCTCTAACACTTCTTCCATCAGATCGAGAGCATGATACATTTCTGTCCTATCATTCCTTACTGGTTTTTGACGGATCAGAGTGTATAAAACGACAACTAATAAGAAAAATCCATAAATAATGGGAGCCGCAGGTGGATAAAAATAATTATTATCTGATGTAATGTATTTCCCTACCTCATCAATAAACAGCCCGATTCCAATACCTGTTAAGGATGCGCTGGCGATGAGGATTTTACGATTCGCGTAAAGGAGTGGAAGGAGAGCTGCAACGAAAAGAGCGAGGCCTCCCCAGAGGACATGCGCAATATGTATGGAGCCACCACCTAATTGTGGAAACCCAGTCAGGTTTAGAAATGCTCGGGTGAAAGACACAGAAAATGCGAAGCTGATTAAGGTCAAAAGGATCAATCTGGATGAACCTGCGCGTTTAACCAGTTCAGGTTTATGAAAAACTTTTCGCATAACAGTAATTATATATAAAAAAGGCCCCGTCAGGGGCCTTCTGGCTCATGAAAGAATCAAGGTTTCTTGCCGTTATTAGGTTTATCTGGTTTTTCATGGCCATTTCCCGGGTTAATAGAATTACCATTCCCATTCCCTTGAGAATTAGCCGATGAATTCTGGTTTTGGATAGTGTTTGTTTCTTGCCAGATCTGACCCCAGCCAGTTCCATTGGCATGCTGCTCAAGCAACAAGGCAGGGTCACTACCCGTAGTTTGAGAAGTAGCCAATGCGAGCATAATATTTCCTAACCCGGCGCCATTGCAGAACATACTCTGTATTGTTGCGTAATCAACACTAAAGCGAGCCGCTAATTTGGCAGCAGCTGGTTGTTGAATAATGCTCTGCACACAATTGATTGTATAGTAAATAGGGTAAGTTCGTTAATTACTGAGTTCGCTTATTGATGATACGCTTCAGTTTCGGAATAAATGCGTAAAAAAATGTATTTGCAGATATTTGGATGAAATATTG
>Ga0172375_10008309_pt1 | contig 13985 bp, 17 predicted proteins | sample LakKiv1m_FD_114537 | JGI IMG/M metagenome (GOLD analysis project Ga0172375, IMG submission 114537) | Freshwater microbial communities from Kabuno Bay, South-Kivu, Congo - kab_092012_11.1m | ecosystem: Environmental > Aquatic > Freshwater > Lake | place: Democratic Republic of the Congo...
ACGTATATGATTCTAGGATGCTTATTGAAAATATGCCTAGCGAGCTTTATTTGTGTGCGCATGCTGAAGATATGCAAGACTATTGCGCTGAAGCTAATTTAGCTATATGTTTTGATATAAATCATGCAGTGCATCTTTCCGATGAATCTCATGTAGATTATTTTTCTATCGCTAGAAAATTTATGAAGCTTAATCCTATATATTTTCATATTGGAGGCCAAGGAAAGGGTAAATCGCATCTATCTTTAGCAGAGTCTGAGCTTGATTTGGAAAAAATTCTTTCTATTTATCCGGAAAGTGCTAAAATAACCCTTGAAACAAGACATGATTTTCCAAGTATTCATAGAGATATAGAAATTTTAAGAAATGCTTGGATAAAATCGCACTAGGATTATCTCTTTAGCTCATGCCCGCATTGCGTGCAGAATTTTTCTGTGTCGCCTATACTTGCTTGGCAACCTGGGCAATTTGTTAATGGAACTTTCATGGCTCCTCCGCATTGAGGACAGAATTTTTGGTCTACATCGCCGCCTCTTCCACATTTAACGCATTTAGGAGGTATTTTCTTTCTTTCTATTACTGCTTTATAGCCTTTTTTTCCTGATACTAATAAAGAATAAGCATCTGCTACTGCGTTTGCATCCTGAAGATTTCTTAAGTCAATACAGCTTCCCATTTTGCACCTTTTTTTATTAATTCTAGATTAATATTCTTGTTTTTAAATCTTTTTATAGGGATTATTATACTTTTTAAGATATATTTTGGAGTATATATTTTTAGGAAAAAATTATAAATGCTCCCAATATATTTTATTATGGATAAATATGAAATATTAAAAAGTGTTAGAAAATTTCCCTCACAAGATGACTTATTTGTAATGGCCTGGGCTTATTGGCTTTGTGGGGGTTGTGCAAGAGAGGCTTCTAGAGAAATGATTTTTAATGGAGGGGATAGAAAATTTAGAGTTAGTGTTCCAACATTTACTAAATATTGGAGAGAGATGGGTTTTAGTATTCATACTGGTTCTTTTGCTAGAGCCGATGGACAATTTACTAACGCTTTGCCTTTGGAAGTTGTTCGAGGTATTATAGTTGCTTATGATTCTTATAGGGGAGATTATAGGGCTGCAGAAGGTGATTTAATTGTTGAAGACGCTAATAGAAATAAGTATCATCCCTCTCGTACAACTATTTTTAATATTTGGAAACAAGCAGGTCTGCCTGTTGGGAGAGCCTATAGGCCCATGCTAGAATTAATACCCGTATAGAATACCAGAATATTTTTAAACACACTTTCTTTTAGTGAATTATGCCGGGGTTGCGGAGCGGTCAAACGTGCAGGACTTAAGATCCTGTGGCTTAGTGCCTTCGAAGGTTCGATCCCTTCCCCCGGCATTTGTATTTCTAGAATATTTTTTAGAAACTTTACTTAAATTTTTGTATTATCTCTTAGAATGTGTATAAGGTATACTCTAGTATACTAAAATATAGATGCTGAAGTATATTTTGCTAGTGCTTATTTATGATTTAACTATAAAGTGACATCAAACGAAAGGTTTATAAACAAACCCTGATATTTAGAATTAGAAATTTAGCTTTATTTTGGTTTGGCTAAAAAAAGAGTTCTGTGATAAAAGTTGTGATAGTATTAAAACAAAGATTAAAATAAAAATGACAAGAAATTATTTAACAAAATCCATTTATTCTCTCTGTGCAGGGGCTATGGCTCTTTATGCAACTGGCTGTGCTTCATTTGATAGACCACAATTATCGGGTTCTCCTATGGTTAGTCCTGGTGGAAAACCAGCAGGTGCAAAAGTTGCTTTAACTATTCCTTATGGTCCTGCTCCAAGAAATAATCATACTCATACTAAGGGTCTTGTAGGTGTTGTTAATTCTAATAATAGTACTAATAATGTTAGAACAAATGGCTGTTGGGTTGTTAGACATCCCTATAAAACAGCTGTTATTGGGGCAGGTGTTGTAGGTTTGGGAGTTCTTGCGGGTTGCTTGCTTGGCGGAAATGGTGGAAATGATAATCAAGATACAATTACTACAACTCAAAATACAGATAGACCTTATAATCCTCCTGTAAATCCTCCTCAAATAGGAATAAGTGGCGGAGACGGAGAAGGAAATACTGTTTCATACTAAAAATGATGAATAAAAAATTAGCTTTAACTTTTGGAATTTTATTTGCTTTAGCTTTGATTCTTGTTAGCTTTACTAGTCTTGCTAGTGCTTCTGTAACTGTTCATTATAATGTTTATTCTGCTACTATAGAAGAAAATGGTTTATTCAATACTTCTACTAATAGTGTTAGTAATTTAGATGTTGTAGGCTATGTTTGTTTGAATTCAAATTGTAGTTTGGTTGGAAATAGTGTTTCTGGCTTAATAAGCCATACAAATACTAACGTTATGACTGTTGTTTTTCCAACAACACTTATGAATTCTAATGGTTATGTTCTTTATTTTTATAAACAAGGATATATTGGTTGGATGCAAAAAGCTAATTGGAATGGAAATGGAGAAACTAATAGTTCTGCAAAAATATATCTATCAAAGAAAAGAATAGGATATTCTCCTATTATGAATTTCAGTGTTGTAAACGAAATAGCTCCTAATAAGCCTATTGAGATAAATGTTTCAGCAGGAATAGATGCAGATACTTATGCTGCCTTAAGAGATAACAGGATTTCTGGAATAGATTATCAAGATTCTGATAAAGTTAATACTACTATAACTCTAGAAATAAAAAATTCAGCTGGAGTTATAGTTAGAGAAGAAAGAAGAAATATACTTATGAATCCTTCTTCTGTTGAAAATATTGGCTTTGAGCACACGTTTACTTCCTTAGATAATTATACTATAAGAGTATATACTGATGTTACAGATGCAAAGATAATAACTTCCCTAAGGCAAGAAGCTTCTAAACAAATAAGAGTAATAGAGCAAAATAAAACAAATTATAGTTATGCTCTTGTTAATGGTTTGAATATGGTGCCTGCTTTTCCAAATATAAATGAGAATGTTAATTTTAGTTTTAATTTCTTTTCTAACTATGTTTCTTCTAATGGTAGTTTAAGCGTATTGCCTGTTAATGTTTATTCAACTATATATAGAAATGGAGTATTATTTGAAAATATAAGTTATTCTGCTATGCCTACTTCAATTATAAATCCTACCTCTTTTAGCTTTAATAGAACTTTTAGTCAAATGGGCAATTATACTCTTAATATTTTAGTTTCTCCAAATAACTCTGGAGAGAAAGTTGTTGATTCAACAAGCCTTAGTTTTGTTATAGGAAATTTTACTTTCCATAATGAAACTAATCAAACTAATCAAACTTGTGTTCCTAACTGGGTTTGTTCTTCATGGAGTTCTTGCTTAAATAATGGACAAAATAGAAACTGTATAGACCTTAATCAATGTGGAAATAATAGTAATAAACCTAGTGAAGATAGAACTTGTAGTGTTGATGATGACGATGAAGATTCTGATGATGCTAAATATGGCTGTACTAATGATAAACTTTCAGGTGTAAGTTTGCCTTTGACTAACTATACTGTTGACTTAACTAATAAACCTGAAGTAAAAAATTATAGAAATTTTATATACTGGATAATAATGGCCGTACTTGCTTTACTTATTTTAATCATTCTTGTTTATATATTTAAATTTGCTAAGTAATATTAATTAATCTATTTAGTTAAGCTTATATATTCATTTCACTTATCATATTCGTGCAAGCAGGCTGGCGTGTTAGCCCTTCGCCATTTGTCAGTGGGCTTTAGACAAGCTGCAAGGAAATGCGTGATAGAAATATTAGCAGGTCCTTAAGTCAACGTTGAGGTTTTGTCCTCTTTGATCTTGCTTGTGTGAAATGGGTCAGGCCTTGATCGGAGCAGCCCTAAACATAGGTCTAGGTGCTTAGGGGGTCGCAGAGCGGAGAAGATTTAGGGGAAGCTTTCTAGTTTTTCTGGAGCAGGTTTCTGGCTTGCACGCTTTTATTTATTAATAGTTTAATTTTTTAGAATTAATTACATTCATCTATAGCTGTTGTAATAACACTTTCACATAAAACTAGTTTATCTGTTTTATTGGAAATAATATAAGGTTGAATTTGAATTCTCGAAAGGGGTTTTGTATTTTCATAACCAAAAGTTAGTATTTTTTTCTCTTGCGGTTTTAATTTTTCAAAAAATTCCCATCTTCCAGGATAAGGACATCCTGAACAGTTAAGCATCATAGTAGGTATTACTTTTTCATCGCTTGAATTTGAGGCACGAATAAAAAATCCACTTATGCTGAACATACCTTGATTTTTTATAGTTATTTCTATAGTTGAATTTATAGTACTGCAACTATAATCCTCTATAGCTAGCGAAGTACCTTCTTTGCAGGTCTCATTTGGATTTGTAGAGGGAAGATAATTTACAAGCCAAGCATATATTAATCCTGCTAGTGTTAGTGCTATGACTATAAGAAATACATATGAAACAACTTCACTTAGAGCTCTTTTATTTTTTTTCATTTTATGAATCTACTATGGTTTCTGTGCCTTCTTCTTTTATTAGGAAATATAAGAAGTTTTCTCCTGGATTTAAAGTTATCTCTTGAGTAACTTCTTCGTTAAATATTAAACTTATACTCCTACCATTTGAAGATTGACGAGGTGACGTTAATATTTGCATTATATCTGTTTGTAGGAGTTGTATGGTGGTATTACCTAATAAGGCTGTTACTTTGCCTGCGGAAGTGCTATTTAAAGTTGTGATAGTAAAATTATTTGAATTGCCTGTTATAATTATAATCTCTGCATTTTCATTTCCCAGGTACGGAAGAAATGTTTCTGTTAGATTTTGTACTAATTCATCTATGTTTTTCTCATTATATAATCCATATTTTATTATATTAGTTCCTTCAAGATTAATATTTTCAGAGAGATCATAAAATTTTTTTGGTGTTTCTTGAGTATAAGCATAATTAGTTACGCTAGTTAGCCCAATAATTATAGCGATTATTATTGCAGCCGCCAAGATATAGAACTGTGCTTTTTTGCCCCTTTTTCTTTTCATGTTTATATTAGTATTTGATAGTTTAAAAAGATTTATAAATCTATATTGATAACATAAGTTATGGGGTGTATTAAATTTTCTGAAAATAAAAAAGGTTTGAGTCCTGTTATTACTACTGTTTTACTTGTTCTTCTTGCAATAATTTTAGTTGTGATTATTCTTCTTTGGGCTAAAGGTTTTATTAAAGAAAAAACAATGAAGTTTGATGAACCAATTGAGAGAGCTTGCGATTCTGTTAATTTTGATGCTTCTTTAGCAAACGGAGCGTTATATATTAATAATATAGGGAATATACCTATCTATAGGGTTGGCGTTAGAATGAGTGATGCTGGTTCTAGGGAAATTCTTTACTCTGATAATGAGAATTTTGCAAGGGGTTATTCGGGTATTGCCGAGTTTAGTTCTTCTTTAGGTGGTAGTATAGAAGTTATACCTGTTTTACTTGGTAAAAAGGAAAAATCTGAAAAAATTGAGGAATTTTCATGTCCTGAGCAATATTGGAAAACTATAAACTAAAATGATAAGAAAAATAAACAATCGCAAAGCGTACTCGCGTTTGCATTTTGAAGTCCACTCACGAGCAGGTTTGCTAAAATTCAAACGCTCGCAGACAGAAGTCATAGTTACAGTTCTGCTTATACTTGTTGGAATTGTTGCTGTGGGATTTTTATCTGCATGGATAATTAATTTAGTTAAGGGTAATCTTAAGAGTACAGCATGTTTTGATATTGCTGGACAGATAAGTTTGGATATGGGTAACACTTTTTTAGTGGAAGGAACATCGAATTTGGATTATATGCATAGTGATTGGTTATATCTTGGTTTGCAAAGAAGTGGTAAAGATTTTAATCTAACCGGTTTTAATGTTGTTTATGGTAATGATTTTGCTACAGACAGAAAATTAAAAATAGCTTCTAGTTCTGTTACACGAGTTTATTTAGTTAACTCAACTGGAAAACCTGGCAGTTCTAATTTAATTTTTCCTGATTCGGGTGAAGAAAGAACTTATGCTATAAATATAACTGCTTTCGGAATTGATAATATTAATAAGGTAAGTATATATCCTATTATAGAAGGAACTTTAGAATGTGAAAAAGCAGATGAGCAAAGTGTTTCTCTTAAAGCTTAATTCTATTTGAGAAAGATTTAAATAAACATTTTTATTTGTATTCTTATGATTAAAAAAAGGGGATGTTCTAAACTTGGGCAGGTTTGGATTGAGACAGTTATATATACTTTAATAGGTCTTCTTATTATAGGCGCACTTATAGCAATAGTTACTCCTAGGATAAATCAGATGAAGGATAAGGCTACTATAGGCCAGACTATAGAAGCTATGAATGCTTTTAATTCTAAGTTTTTGGAAACCGCAAGTTTCCCGGCTAATACTAGGCAGGTAGTTTTTAACATAAAGAAAGGAAATTATGTTATAGATAGTTTGAATGATAGTTTTTATTATGTCCTTGAGGGTTCTAATTTAGAATATAGTGAGATAAATGAAATTATTAAAAATGGAGATTTAAATATAAAGACTGTTTCTAGAAATAGCAAATATGACATTTATATTTCTCTTAACTATTCTTCATATGATCTTTTTTATAACTCTGAAGATAATGTTAAAACTCTGACTCCTGCTTCTCTTTCATATAATTTACTTATAGAAAATCTTGGCGATAAAAAAATAAATATAAAACTTTTAAACTAAAATGGAAGAAATAACTATAAATACGTCTCCTGGTTTGCCTGCTCTTCCGAGTATTAAAGATAAAACTAAGATAGATGTAAGATATACTTTAATATCCCCCTATGTTTCTGTTCATATATACTGGAATAAAGAAGAAAGTGAGTTGGTATATGAAGTTGAAGAACCTATTTTAAATGAAGGTCTTAAAGATAATCTGAGAGTAATAGAGCAGGCGATGGTAGAATTAATTAATATAGATGTTGTAGTGGAAAAAAATCAGGTTGCTATGTTGGATTATATACATAAAACTGCAAAACCCATAATAAAAGAGCTTGGATTAAATATAAGTCCGGAAGATTATAGTAAAATATTTTATTATTTATATAGAGATTTTGTAGGTTTAAATGAGGTAGAGCCACTTATAAAAGATTATTTTATAGAGGATATAGAATGTAATGGTGCAGATGCCCCACTATATATTGTTCATAGGGTGTATAAAAATATAAAGACAAATATTAAGTTTAATACTATTGAGGGTCTAGCCAGTTTTGTTGAAAAAATAGCACAAAGATGCGGTAAATATATTTCTTATGCTTCTCCTATATTTGATGGAAGTCTTCCAGATGGTAGTAGAGTTAATGCTACATATAGTAAGGAAATAACTTCAAGAGGACCTACATTTACTATAAGAAAATTTACAAAAATACCCTGGACACCTGTTCAATTACTTTCGTTTAAGACACTTAGTCCAGAAATGCTTGCTTATCTATGGATGCTTGTGCAATATAAATGTAACATTCTTATTGCAGGAGGTACTGCTTCTGGAAAAACTACTTTATTGAATGCTATAGCTTTTTTTATCCCTCCTGAGGCAAGAGTAGTTTCTATTGAAGATACTAGAGAGTTAACCCTTCCTAGAGAAAACTGGCTTCCTAGTGTTTCTAGAAGTTCTGTAGGCATAGGCAATATTGGGGAAGTAAGTTTGTTTAATCTTCTTAGGAGTTCTTTTAGACAAAATCCGGATTATGTTATTGTTGGAGAGGTTAGGGGTGAAGAAGCTAGTGTTTTATTTCAGGGTATGGCTTCTGGTCATTCTTCTATAAGTACTATTCATGCAGATTCTGTTGATACTCTTATAAAAAGGCTTGAGACTCCGCCTATAAATTTATCTCCAACTTTGATAAATACTATTGATGCTGTTGCTATTATGACTCATGCTGTAGTAAATAAACAAGAAACAAGAAAACTAAGAGAAATAGTGGAAATTGTAGAGGTCAATCCAGAGGGTATAGCAATGACTAATACCCCCTTTATATGGAATGCTCGAGAAGACGCATTTTATTTTAAGAAAATGAGTCATGTTTTTGAAAAAATTTCCTCTAGATATGGTTTTACTACACCAGAACTTGAAAGAGAATTTAAGATTAGAACAATATTATTAAATGAGATATTTAATAAGAAAATATTTAATTTTAATGAAATTCAAGATATAATCAATCATTATTATAAAGATGCTGAATCTGTTCTGAAGGCTTTTGGTATTTCCATTTAGTTTAAGTTAGATTTATATAGATATTATTCCATTTAATCCTGTGCTTTAAGCATGGCAAAAAGAGGTAAAGATTCATTAAATGGAAAGTGGAAAGGTAATGATTTTATTGCAGTTAGTTAATTTACTTGGTGATAACTTTCAGGGTTTTGAAAAAGCTTATTCTGAGTCAAATAAAGAAAATTTTGAAAAAAATTTGGCGGCTATTAAAGATATTCAGAAAAAAATAAATGTTCTACTTAAAACTGTCTAGTATGTCTATAGAATTATTAAAAAATAATATTGAAAAAGAAAAGAGTATAGCTAAGGAAATATCTTCTCTTTATGATAGGATGCAGGATAATATAGATCCTTCTGAGGAAAAATTTATAGAGAGAACTATTAATAGTTTAATTAATCAGATACAAATAATAAATAATGCTTTACCTGATTTAATAACTAATATTAATTTTTATAGGACACTTGAAAATTCTGATAAAAAAGCCGATGGTATAGTTAAGGTGCAGTATAAAACAGAGAATAATAAGGAAGTTTTAGCTGTAAAGAAAAAAGATCATGATAGTTTTCTTAAAAGTCTTACAATGTATACTTTTTCAAGTAATAAATTGCAAAAAGAAAAAAATACAGAGTATATAGAATTTTCAAATAAATTTTTTAAGAATTACTCCATGAATCTAGCTAGTAAGGGTTATTTTAATTTTTTAAAAAGTGACTTGAAAAAAATATCTTCTCATTATTTACTTTCTAGTTTTGTTTCAATGATATTTATGACTTGTTTTATTGGATTGATTTTTAGTATATTTCTCGGTGTTATTCTTATGATATTCGGAGTAAATATTTTTACTTCTTTATTAGTTATTCTCTTAATTCCATTATTAATATTTGGAGCTTTTTGTCTTTATCCTTCTTCAACTAGAAAAACTTTGGAGAAAAATATTAATCAAGAACTTCCATTTTTGACAATTTATATGGCTGCAATTGCTACCTCTGGAATAGAACCCAGTAAGATATTTGGAATTCTTGCTTTTTCTAAAGATTATCCTAATAGTCAAAAAGAAATAAAAAAACTTATGAATTATATCAATTTTTATGGTTATGATTTAGTTACTGCTTTAAGAGTAGTTTCTAAGAATGGTCCTTCCGAAAGGCTAGCACAGTTATTTGACGGATTGGCTACAACTATCACTTCAGGGGGAGAGCTAACTACTTTTTTAAGTAAACATTCGGATACTCTTTTATTTGATTATAGGCTAGAAAGAGAAAAGTATACTCGTGTTGCAGAAACTTTCATGGATATTTATATAAGTATCATTATAGCTGCGCCTATGATGCTTTTAATGTTATTTGTTCTTATGAGTGTTACGGGTTTTAATAGTGGTTTTTTAAGTTCAGGTATGCTTAGTGGCCTTACTATACTAATAATAAGTGCTTTGAATATAGGGTTTTTATTATTTTTAAATATGAAGCAGCCTAAATTTTAATATGAAAAACAAAATTAATAAGTCTATGTTGGTTGGAATGATAGCCGGAGCAATTACAATTCTTATTTCTGTTTTTCTTGTCTATCTTGATCAAATTAATATGAATCTTTTTTATTTTATAATCTCTTTGTCTATTGTCATAATAGCTTTGCCTTTTTTCTTTAATTTTCTTCTTGAATCTAATAATGAAAGAAATAAAGATCAAATGTTTTTAGAATTTGCAAGAGATTTAGTCGAGGGTGTTAAATCAGGAACCCCTATAAGTAAAAGTATAATTAATGTGAAAGATAAGGATTATGGTAGTCTGAGCCTGCATGTTTCTAAACTTGCTAATCAAATTGCTTTAGGTATACCTGTTAAAGATGCACTAGATGTTTTTTCTAGGGAAGTAAAAAGTTCTGTTATAAGTAGATCCATAAGTCTTATTAGGGAGGCAGAACTTTCGGGGGGTAAGATAGAAACTATTCTGGAGTCTGTTGCATATTCCGTCAGTCAAATTGAAAAATTGAGGAAAGAAAGAAAAGCCGCGATATATAACTTGGTTGTTCAGGGTTATATCATATTTATTATATTTATACTTATTATGCTTATAATGCAGTTTAAGATTCTTCCTATAACTAGCGAGTTAAATATGGATTCTGGAGGCAGCGTAGATATTTCTGGAATAAGCACAGGTCTTGGCAAGAGAACCAATATAGGCGATATTTCTAATTCATTTTTGTATTTACTTATTACGCAAGGTTTTTTTGCAGGGTTGGTTATAGGTAAAATTTCAGAGGGAAGTATTAAAAGTGGGCTTAAGCATTCGTTTATATTGGTTGCTTTGGCATTCATAATTTCAACAGGAGCCAAGGTATTTTTTTAAAATGAAAAATAAAAAAAGTAAAATTGCGCAAGCACATATAGAAACAATATTATCCTTTGTAATATTTGTTGGAATGGTTTTACTTATTTTTATTTTTATTAATCCTCTTAAGGTAGGTAATTCTAATTATGCTATGCTTGATGAAACTCAAGCTAGAATACTTGAAAAAGTTTCTATTAACTATAATTATGTTCCTTTAATTGTTGAAGATATAGAAGACATAAAGCCTTGTTTCGAAGTAGATAATATTTTTAATTCTACTAATAAAATTCTAGTTTATTCTTCTTTAGGAAATAGGGTTGATTGGAAAATGCAGAATAATAGATTTTTTATTAAATCAAATATTGAAGGTCTTTATGATTTTTATGAATCTAATTTTTTTAATTCTTCTTCTGGAAATGTAAATGGTTGTGATAATCTTGATTTTGAAGATTACAGTTATGGTGTTCTAATCAATAAAACTTATCCTGCTTATGAAAATTTTATTAGTTTGGAAGAAGAATATATTGCAGATTATTTTGGCTTAAAAGAAGAACTAGGTTTGAATAATAATTTTGATTTTATAGTGTATAATCTTTCGCGGTATGCTATTATGAATAGAACTTTGGCGACTCATAAAAATTTAAATAAACAATTTTTAGCTAGAGAAATTCCAATAAGAGTAATAAATAAAAATGCAGAGTTTATTGATTTAATTGTATTAATAAGAACATGGTAAAGAATAAAAAAGCATGGCTTAGGATATTTGAAGCATTTATAGCTGTTCTGCTTATACTGGGAGTTTTACTTGTTATAGTTTCAAAGCAGGACGCAAAGGTTAATTCTAGTGAAGAGATTATTAATTTACAGAGAAATATAATTCAAACTATTACTGGCGATGAGGATTTGAGGGATGAGATTATTGCAGGTAAGAGCGAGAAGGTATATGATAAAGTTGGTTTAATGATTCCCTTGGGCATAGGATTTAATGTGAGTATATGTGAGCCAAACTATATATGTCCTTTAAGTGCAGACGCTAGTATTATATCAGATAAAGAGATTTATTCTAGTGAAACTTTAGTTTTATCCAATCTTACAAGTTTTAATGATAAAAAATTAAAATTATTTTTCTGGAGGATTTAATTTTTTACTATGGCCTATAAGTTTATAGAGCATACTGCTGATTTGAAGATTCAGGCTTCTGGAAAGAATATTGAAGATGCTTTTATTTCATCAAGTCTTGCTTTGAAAGAAGCTATGTTTGGAAAGATTAAAGTTAAAAGTAATATTAAGAAAGAAATTAAAGTTTCTGGCAAGGATTATGAAAGAGTTCTTTATGAATTTCTTGAGCAATTTTTGTATTTACTTGATGCAGAAGGTTTTCTTTTTTCTGAAGTTAGTGATTTGAAAATTGAGAAAGAGATTTTTGGTTTTTCTCTTTCATGTGAGATTCTTGGAGATAAAGCTAGCAAGTATAAATTTTCAAATGATGTTAAGGCCATCACTTATAATGAGATGATTGTTAGTGAGAATAAGAATAAAGTTATTATTCAGTTTGTTGTTGATGTTTAGTCCACCCTTTCTTTTAGAAAAAGAAAGGCTAGACGCACCCAAAGAAAACTTAATAAGAAAGACTAGTTGTTGTTAAAGAAACTTAGAGAGGAATAGACGCTTAGAGAAAAACTTATGGGATTAGTATACTTTATAAATTCTTAAATTTTAAATTAATTATGCTAAATAAAATTATGGGGAATAAACCTAAACAAGAAAAAATAGAATTGAAGAAAATTTCAGAATTTGAATGGGAAATTCCTAAAACAGGCAAGATGAATGTTCCTGGGAGAGTTTTTGCCTCTGAGAGATTAATTAAAGATCTTATGAAAGATAATACTCTCCAGCAAGTAAAGAATGTAGCTATGCTTCCCGGAATTATTGGAAATAGTATTGCCTGCCCAGATGCACACAATGGATATGGTTTTCCAATAGGCGGTGTGGCTGCTTTTGATATGGATAATGGCGTAATTTCTCCTGGCGGAGTGGGTTATGACATAGATTGTTCTGTTAGACTTTTATCAACAAATATCCCTGTTTCGGAATTCATGAAAAAAAGAAAAGAAATTCTTCATTCTATTTTTAGGGCAGTGCCTTCTGGCGTCGGTAGGGGAAGTGATTTTAATATTAATTATGAGAAACTTGATAGAGTTTTAGAGGGAGGAGCTGAATGGGCTGTTGAAAGTGGTTTTGGAACTAAGGATGATTTGTTACATCTGGAAGATGGTGGAAAACTTGTTCCTTGTAATTCTAGTGATGTAAGTAAAAAAGCTAAATCAAGAGGAATAGGACAATTAGGAACACTTGGAAGTGGAAATCATTTTCTTGAGATACAGAAAGTTGATGCTATATATGATGAGAAAACAGCAGAGAAATTTGGTTTGAATAAAGATAATATATGTATAATGATTCATTGTGGTTCTAGGGGTTTAGGGCATCAGGTTGCAAGCGATTATATTAAACTTATGGAGGATGAATATGGCTGGCCTGAACAAGATAGAGAACTAGTTAATGCACCTATAAACTCCGAGTTGGGAAAGAAATATTTTTCTGCTATGAATTGTGCTGCTAATTTTGCTTTCGCGAATAAACAAATAATTACTCATAGAATAAGAGAAAATTTGAAGCATTATTTTCCTGGAGTTGAAGTTAAAACAGTTTACGAGGTTTGTCATAATATTGCTAAGATTGAAGAGTATAATATTGATGGAAAAAAGAAAAAACTTCTTGTGATGAGAAAAGGAGCAACAAGAAGTTTTCCTAATCAGCCTGTTATAATTCCAGGAAGCATGGGAACAGCAAGTTATGTTCTTGTGGGGACTGAGAAGGCTATGGAACTTTCTTTTGGTTCTACTGCGCATGGTGCTGGTCGTGTAGAGTCTAGAACTCAAGCAAGAAGAGAGTTGACAGGGGAAGGAGTAAGAAAACAACTAGAGGATAAGGGTATAATAGTAGAAGCAGGAAGCATGAAAGGTTTAGTTGAAGAAGCTCCAGAGGTATACAAGGATATAGACGAGGTAATAAGAGTAAGCGATAAATTGGGTTTAGCTAAGGCTGTTGTAAGGGTTGTTCCTCTTGCTGTTATGAAGGGCTAGTTAAGAATATTTATAAACACTAAATTATTAAGGATAATATGAAAAAGAGGATGGGTAAATCACTGGTTTTAGTTTTATTCTTGGTATTTTTTATTTGTAGTGTAAATTTTATTTTTGCAAGTTATTCACTTGGAAAGCCTAATTCAAGCATAGATACAGATTATGCTTATGGTGAGAATTTAAGGGGTTGGATTAATATTTC
>Ga0172375_10008310_pt1 | contig 13985 bp, 13 predicted proteins | sample LakKiv1m_FD_114537 | JGI IMG/M metagenome (GOLD analysis project Ga0172375, IMG submission 114537) | Freshwater microbial communities from Kabuno Bay, South-Kivu, Congo - kab_092012_11.1m | ecosystem: Environmental > Aquatic > Freshwater > Lake | place: Democratic Republic of the Congo...
CACAACGTGCAGAGGCGCATACTTTCCAATGATTCGCCCTTCGAGTCGAGGATATTCGAGCCGGTGAAGAAGGACAGGCAGGAAATCGCGGAAGGCGACCCGGCAATCATCATTGCGCCCTCGGGAATGCTGTCCGGCGGCCCGTCCGTGGAATACCTGCGGCTGCTTGCCGACGACCCGAAGAACGCCATGTTTTTCGTGGGCTACCAGTCCGCCTTGTCGCTTGGCAGGAAAATACAGCGCGGGCTCAAGGAAGTGCCCACCGTGGGCGATGACGGCAGGGCGGCATCCCTGAAGATAAACATGCAGATAGAGACGGTGGAGGGCTACTCCGGCCATTCCGACAGGCAGCAGATACTTTCGCTCCTGAAGAACATGCACCCCAAGCCCGAGCGCGTCTTCACGCTGCACGGGGACGAGTCCAAGTGCGAGGACCTTTCAAAGACGATAACGAAGCTGTTCCATGTGGAGAGCCGCGCGCCGATGAACTTGGACGCCATCCGCCTCAAATAAGCTCCCGCCACCCTTGCCGCGGCGGCATGCGGCCCCTGCATCCTGTGCCTTTTTCCGAACCATGCCTGCCGATGCCCCATCAGCCATCCATTGCCAACCAAGCGATGCCCTTCCAGCTTTTTCTTGTTGTAGTGGAAATTCTATATTCCAATGCGGGCAAAATTTTGCTAAATTTTGTCCCCGAAGGCAAAGAATGCGGGGCAAAAAGCGGGCCGCTTGCGCCTCATCAATGCCCCCTTTTCCGGCCCATGCCTCACGCAGGGGGCATCATGGGGCCCTGCGGGGGCGGCGGCTGGAACGCGGGCGGCTGCACCGGGGGCTCGCGCCTCCTTCTCAGGGACCGCAAATACTCCAATATGGGGCGCAGGGTGCTGCCAAGGACGATTCCGTATGCGTGCGTGAAATATTTCGCCATGCCCCCGGGCGCCTCCGGGCTGCTTTTCCCGATTATGGCCGCGGCGGCGACAAGCACGGTGACCAGGATGGCTGCGAGCACCAGCACCACCTCGAGCCCTTCCGCGGGCGAGGTGGGGCGGATGGGCTGGGGCAGCGCCGGCGCCCCTGTGGCGTTTGCCGTCGGAGTTGGCGCCTGCTGCGGGCTTTCGCCTCCGGCATGCGATACCGAAATGGTCTTCTCCACGGTGTCATACGAGTTCGAGGCGACCGCCCTCACAAGCGTGTCGGATGCCCCGCACACCCTTGCGGTGTATTTCCCGCCCTCGTCAAGCGCAACCTGCAGGTCTGCCGGCTGCGTGCCGTTCTTCATCTGCGCCATTTTCACGGTTATCGGGCGGTTGGTGCGCGGATCGGACACTTTCGCAGAAACGCGCCAGCAGCCCGCCCCGTCGGCAGCCGACTCGAAGTAGTCTATCATCAAAAGAGGCGCAAGCGCAGCGGTCTCGCTCTTGGGCTTGCCGTCAGCGGACACGTTGAACGTGAACGAATAGTCATAGTCGTTCTTCCTCACCAAAGCCCTCACTTCCCCGCCCGTTTCCAGCACCACCGAAGCGGCGCCAAGCGCATCGGTGTAGGCGCTCATCGTGCTGCCCCCGTGGGAGAACGCCACCTTCTCCCCGCCAAGCGGCAGGCTGTCGGTGCCTATGAAATAGACAGTGAGCACCGTGCTTCCTTCGGCAGGCGTGCCGGGCGCAACCGCCCCCCCTGCCTGCGGCAGCCTCACAAGTATCTCCATGCCCCCGTCCGTTCCGGCGGTCGCGCCTGCGGACGTGAAATATTCCCCTTCGCTCCCGTAGGAAACAAAGCCGGAAACCCCGCTGTCCATTGGCAGGTAAAACGTCGCCTTGCCGAAGGAGTCTGCCGTTTTCCTGGTTTCGCTGCCGCTCACATAAACCGAGGCGCCCGAGGCAGCGGCGCCCCCTTTCTGCAGCACGATGACGGTCACTTTCCCGAGCGTGAACGGCGCAACGAATTGCACGGCAAGCGTGCCGCCCGTGCCGTCCGCCTCGAGCGTTTTCGCCCCGCTGTGCCACGATGAGGCGCCCGCCTCCACCTCAATTTCCCGGCTTTCCAGCTCGCCGGGCACGCTGTTCGATATCGTTGCAATGTAATGCCCGCCCTCGCCCGTCCTGCCCTCGGCCAGCCCGTCGCCGCCCGTTATTCCGTTTGATTTCTGGTAGGTTATCCTTATCGCCGCGCCCGCGACAGGCGAGCCCTTTTGGTCAACCACGCTCGCGTCTATGGTCTGGTTCCACGTGCAAAAGCCAAAAGGCAGCAGGAGCAGCAGGCAGGCAAGCAAAGGGAAAGCGGTTTTCAGCGCGCACATGGCATCATTCCCCCTTCCCGGCCAATGCGAACACCGGCGGGGTTTCCTGCACAAGCTTGAGGAGCGCGCCGCAATCCGGGCAATTCATCACCTGCCCTGCCGCCATCCCCTCCTCGAGCTGGATGTGGAACGTGCAGGACGGGCATTCCGAAACGGCCATATCAACCGCGCAGAATACCAATCAAACATTTAATTAGGTTTGCTCATGCCGCCTATTGGCAAAAAGAACAGCCCACAACCCCATCAGGCATCCTTGTACATAGATTGCACTGCTTCCACTATATCTGCAACAGTGAAGGAAAAGACCCCTCCTTTCTTTTCTTTCCATGTTTCATAGCCGGACAGGTCCGGTTCCTGCTCGCTCATGCCGGCATACTCGGTAACGCTCTCGTCTAGCAGCCTTCTTTCGATTGGCGCATGCCCGACAGACTCCTCAACCCCCAGTGTCTTTGTAACGATCCTTACTCCGTCTATTCTTATGTGGATGGTGTCCCCCTCCACTTTCAGTATTGTGATAGTGGAGCCATTTTCATTATCCCTGGTCTTATATCTCCAAACCTGCTTTTCCTTGTAATTGTTTCCCGCTGCCTGCCCCGGCGCTTCGGCACTTTTTTGTGGCTCCAGGGCGGAAGGCGCAGCCGTCGCATTCTGCATGCCCGCGCCACCTGCATTAGGGGTTGGGCCCATGGGCTCCGCGGCATTCCCCGCGCCGCTGGAAACGCACCCGAAAAAAAGAAACAGGCAAGCAGTCGTCGCAGCCGCAAACAGAAGAATCTTCATCAATACACCTGGCTTAATCTCTCCCCCAAGCATTTAATATTAGGTTTGCCCCTCCCTGCACACCCCCGCCCTCTTTTTCGTTGCACGAAAAAGGGGCCCCTTTTTGCTACGCAAAAAGTTGGCGGTTCGTGCAAGGTCGGGTTTTGGCACTTCAGCATCGAGCTTCGCTCGATGTCTGATGCATTTTGCTCGGTAAAATGCACATCGTGCCAAAAACCCGCCAAATGCTTCGCATTTGACGGTGCCGCCTGGCGCTGTCGGATGCGTTTGCGGGCGGAGTAGTCTGGATTATAAGCTAATGCCTCAAAATAATTCTGAAAGATGGTGATCTAATGAAAGGAAAAGTGAAGATGTTCAATGCCGAGCGCGGTTTCGGATTCATAACCGGCGACGACGGCAAGGACGTGTACGTGCACACGACCGCGATCGAGGGCGGGGCCCCGCTTGCGGTCGGCGCGGAAGTGGAGTACGAGGTCGAGCAGAGCGACCGCGGCCCCCGCGCAAAAGGCGTGAAGAAGGTTTAATTGCCAGCCCAAGGGGGCTGCGCCCCCTTCAGCATCGAGCTTCGCTCGATGTCTGATGCATTTTGCCCGGGGCAAAATGCACATAGTCCGGCATGTGCCATTTTGCGGCGAACCGCAAAATGCATATGCAAAGTGCCTTGCACTTTGCACACCGCCCAAACCCCCCTGTTGGATGCTTTTTTTCTCCCATCCACTCCCTCAGCTTTGCCTGAGCTTTTTTTCAGGTTTTTTCCTTGCTTAAACTAAGAAATAGAAAAATGCAGGGAGGGGAACCTTCAGCCGCAAGAGCGGCTGGAGGGATTTTGCCAAAGGCAAAACCCGACCTGCAGCGAACGAAGTGAGATGCAGGGAGGGGAACCTTCAGCCGCAAGAGCGGCTGGAGGGATTTTGCCAAAGGCAAAACCCGACCTGCAGCGAACGAAGTGAGATGCAGGGAGGGGGATTTGAACCCACGAACGGCTAACCGACAGGATTTCCCAGGAAACCGCGATTTTCGACTTGCGCGTTTTCCGTGATGTGCAAAGAGCCGATGCTCTTTGCATATGCGTTTTGCCGAAGCAAAACGCACAACGCTTTTTCGCGCGTACCCATCTGGAGCGCGAAAAAGGGTTCTCTGAGTCCTGCGCCTTTGACCAAGCTTGGCTATCCCTGCAGCTTGTCTTTGTTGATTAGAAAGAATTGGTTTAAAAATCCGGCTTATTTGTCGTACCTGAAAGCCTCGACAGGCGAAAGCTTTGCCGCGCGCTGCGCGGGGAAGTAGCCGGACAGGAGCCCCACTGCGAAAGCAAATGAAATGCCGAACAGCGCAATCCCCGCGTCCACCTGCACCGGCAGGCCGAAGTAGCCGCCGATGTACACGAGCGCGAGCCCAAGCAGAGTGCCCATCGCGCCCCCTGCCAGCCCAAGCGCGCCTGCCTCGAACAGGAAAATCCTCATTATGTCCCCAGACGACGCGCCCACCGCTTTCAGCACGCCTATCTCCTGCGTGCGCTCTATGACGGAGGTGAACATCGATGTGGAAATCGCCAGGCCCCCCACTATGAGCGAGATGCCGGCAATCGCGCCAAGGAACAAGGTGACGAGGCCCAGCACCGTGCCCACCGAGCTTGCAATGAACTCCGGGTCGATGACGGAATAGTCCCGCTCGTCCGGTTTCACCTTGTGCGAGGCGTCAAGCTCCACCTTTATGCGCTCCACCACATCCTTCAGGTCAGTCCCCTCCGGCACGGCAACCGCAATGGCGTCCATCTCGTTCTTGCCCATGCTGTTGCCGAATATCTCCTGCGCGTCGGAGTATGTCACGAATATGCCGTTGTCGAGGTCAGAGCCGAAAGAGCCGCCTGTTTTCTTGAGCACGCCAATCACGCGGTAATTCACGCCGTTTATCCTGATGACGCTGTTCACCGCAACGCGCTTCTCCGTGCCGAACATGCTCTCCGCGGCAGTGCCGCCGATGCCAAGCGCATGGTGGTCGGAGTCCAGCAGGAACCTCCCCTCGGCAACCTCAATGGAGGACACCTTCTGGAAGACCGCCGGCTCGATGCCGTCAATGGTGGTGGTGAGCTTGACATCCTTGTACTCCACGGTCGCCCTGCGCTCAATCACGCGCGAGATGTCGGTGATTTCAGGGATTTTCTTCAGCCTGTCGACGTCCTTGTTGGTGAGCTTGGAGGAATATCCCATGGTGGGCGAAAAGCTCCCCGACTGCAGCGCGGCCTCGGATATCGGCGCAATGTATATCGTGTTGCCATTCAGCGCGGAGAGCTGCTTGTTCACCTCCGCGCTGAACGCCTGCCCCAATGTCAGCAGCGCCACCACCGAGGCGATGCCTATCACCACGCCGAGTATGGTGAGCCAGAAGCGCGTCTGGCGGTGGCTGAGGCTGTTGAACGAATACGATACAACATCGCTTGTCCTCATGCAATCACGCGCCATCCCGTTTCCATTGCCACCATGCCCTTACTCGTACCTCAGCGCCTCGACAGGCGAAAGCTCGGATGCCTGCCTTGCAGGGAAATAGCCCGACACCAGGCCTATCGCGAATGCGAATGCGACGCAGAATGCCGCGATGAACGGGTTGATGGAAGCAGGCAGGCCAAAAAAGCTTCCCGCGTAGACTATGGAAAGCCCAATCGCGGTCCCAACCGCGCCGCCAATCGCCCCGACCGCGCCGGACTCGAAAAGGAAAATGTTGCTGATATCCCCCTTGGATGCGCCAATCGCCTTGAGCACGCCTATCTCATGCGTCCTCTCAAGCACGGATGTGAACATGGAGGATGCGATTGCGAGGCCGCCCACGAGAAGCGAGATTGCCGCGATTGCCCCGAGGAAAAGCGTAATCAGTGAAAGCACGCTGCCCACCGCCTCCTGTATGCTCTTGGGGTCGACAACCGAATAGTCCCTCTTGTCCGGCTTCACCTTGTGCGAGGCGTCAATCTCCGCCTTTATCGCCTCCACCACCTCGCCGTTGTCGCTTCCCTCCCGCGTGCGCAGCACTATGGTGCCCACCTCGTCCTTGCCAATGGTGTCCTCGAAAAGCGGGCGCGCGTCCTCGAAAGGTATGTATATCATGCCGTCCTGGCTTGCCGCCGGGCCAAAGCCGCCTGCGGACTTCTTGAGTATGCCCACCACGCGGTATTTCGTGCCGCCTATGGACAGGTAGCTGTTCACCATCACGCGGTTCTTGGTGCCAAACGTGGTGTCCGCCACGCTTGCGCCCACCACTGCCACGTGCCTGTCGCCCTCAATGAAGAACCTGCCCTCGGCAACCTCCACTGCGGTCGTCTTCTCGAAAACGCCCGGCTCTATCCCGCCCACCGAGCAGGGCAGCTCCTTGTCGCGGTATGCCACGTCCGCCCTGCCCACTATCAGGCGCGCGATGTCCGTGATGTCGGGAATCCTTTTCAGGCGCTCCACGTCCTTCTGGTAAAGCTTGCCCGATGTCGTTACGGAGCCCGTCTGGAAGGCGGATGCGCTGGGGCTTATGAATATGGTGTTGGAGCCAAGCGCGGACAATTGCCTGTTCACCTCGTTCTGGAAGCCCTCGCCAATCGATATGAGCGCCACCACCGAGGCGATGCCTATCACAATGCCCAGTATGGTCAGCCACGAGCGTATCTCGCGGTGCCTGATGGAGGTGAATGAGTACTGCACGATGTCAACAAGCTTCATGGCAACCACTCATTTTGCCCGCCCGCGAAAAGCCTTGCGCCGCCCGGATGGCGGAGCGCATTGCCGGCGCATGGCGCTCCGGGCAGCACCCTCCCGGGCGCTTCTTAGCCGGGCGGCCACCAGGCTTGGGCAAGTGCCTATTTGGGCTTGCCCGCCTCGGGCTTTTTCCTCATGCGGAAGTGCCAGTATCCGATGGCAAGCACAGCCGCGCCGCCAGCAAGGAGCAGCGCCGCGGTTCCGTTGCCGTTGCCCTGGGCCGTGTCTGACTGAGAGCGGATGGCTATTTTTATCTCCTGCGCTTTCTCCACCCACACGCCCGATTGGTCCTTGTACCTCACGGTTATGTTTATGGGGTACTCGCCCGGCAAAAGCGCCTTGGCGCGCACCTTGTACTGCACGGACGAGAAGTCGTCCGACTCCAGACCGCCTATGTACTGGGAGCGCTGGGCATTGAAAACCTCGAATTGCGGGCTGTCCGAAAGCGTCACCTCGACATTTTGTATCTTGTAGGAGCCCACGTTGGACACGGTTATGGAAAGCGTGTGGTCGCCGCCCGCCACAATCGGGCTTGGCTTGGCATCCACGTATATTGCCGCGTCGGCATCCGAAGTTATCACGACCGGCACATAGGTGGTCTCCTCCTTGTCCACGTCGTCCTCGCTCCACTTGAGCGTGGCCTCGATGTTCCTCACGCCGGGCTCGGCGCTCACGAACACCTTCATGGATATTTCCTTCTCGTCACCGGGCGCCATGTCCCCCAGCTTCACCTGCTTGTTCTCCTTTGCCTGCACCTTGCCGTCATCCAGGTAGAACTCGAAATCGCCAAGCGCCCTTCCCGTATTCTTCACCTTGAGCACCAGGACGTTGTCCCGGCCGGTCACCATCTTGCCTGCCTGCGTGAAAACCACATCAGCCTTCTCCTTCTTCACCGCGACGGAAAGGTACTTGGTTATCGAGGTCTCGTTGCCGCCCTCCTCCTGATATGTGAGCACGAAAGGCACGCTGCTCACCCCTTCAGCCACGTTGCGCGAATCGAGGTGGACAATCACCTCCTTGCTGCCTGACAGGTCGCCGACGTATATCTGGCTGGTGCCTATGAGCGTGAAGTTGCTCCCGCTGGCAATGGAAATCCTCAGCCGGTCCGCCTTGCCCCCGTCGTTTTTCACACTGAGGTTTATCTCATCCGTGCCAAGCACGGTCTGGCGGTCCGACGTGAGCGTGATTATGGGCGGATTGACCACGCGCACCACGGTGTTCACGGTCTTCAGGTCCGTCTTGTCCTTTTGGGAAATGTAGAATGGCGCGGTCACCGAGCCCCCCCTGGCAGCGGGCAGCACGCGGAACGCCACGCTGACCTGTGCCGTGCCCCCGCTGTCAATCGTGCCAACCACGAAAGGGCTTTGCGAGAGGAACTGCAGCCCTTCCGCGGTGCCGCCGAAGAACACCTGCACGTTCTCAAGCTGGCTCGCGGCAACGCTGCTGCTGGGCGCCACATTAGATATGGAGAATGAAATCGAGCCTTCCTCGCCGGGCTTGAGCGTGGACGGCATCACCGTGTATGCGCCTATGGACATCGCAGCCGAAAGCGCGCCCGAGAGCATCACCATCGCAAACGCAAGAACCGCAAACATCTTTGCCCTAGCCATGTTTTCCACCTCACTCCTTCACTATTTTCCCGTCGACAACCCTTATCGTTCTTTTCGTTATCTTCGCAACGTGCAAGTCATGCGTGACTATGATGATGGTCTTCCCCTCGTCATTGAGCTTCTTGAACATGCCCAGCACCTCTGCGCCTGTCTTGGAATCCAGGTTGCCCGTGGGCTCGTCCGCAAGTATTATTTCCGGGTCGTTTATGAGCGAGCGCGCAATCGCCACGCGCTGCCTCTGCCCGCCGGAGAGCTGGTTGGGGTAGTGCTCCATCCTTTCCCCCATGCCTATCTTCCCGAGTATCTCCTCCGCCTTGCGCCGCATCCTTTCCGGGTCGCTTTCATATATCACCGCGGGAAGCATGACGTTCTGGATGACCGACAGGCTGGGTATGAGGTTGAACATCTGGAATATGAAACCAATTTTTTTGCCCCTCACCGCGGCAAGCCCCTTTTCCGAAAGCCCGGTGGTGTCGATGCCGTCAAGGTAAATGCTCCCGGAGCTTGGCGGGTCCAGCAACCCAAGCATGTTCAAAAGCGTGGACTTGCCGCTTCCAGAGGGCCCCAGCACCGCTGCCAAATCCCCCTCGTGTATGTCCAGGTCTATGCCGTTGAGCGCATATACCTTCTCCTCGCCCATCCTGTATATTTTGGAGACCCCTTTAAGGGACATTATTGACTTTGAATGCCGTGCCACTGCATCAACCCTCTTGCGCCATCCCGAAGAAACGGCAAAAATTCGCTCACAAGCTTTATTATCCAATCGTCCGCCATCAGCGTTAAATTCCTTGCCTTCCCATCCCAGTCATGGGGCCGCAACCGATGAAAACCGAAAAGATTGCGCAATTGCTGCAGCATATGCTTTCCCCCCGCAAGGGCGAGCGCCTCCTTTTCCTCACAGACTGCGGCGGCAAGCCCTCGACGGCAAGGCTTGCGCGCGCCGAGCTCCTTTCGCGCTGGTACAAGGCGGCGCAGGCGCTTTCCGAGCAGCAGAACTTCCGCCTGCTCCCAATCGTAAAATATGCAGACACCCTCTCCCCCAACGCAGAGCTTCCCTCATCCGCAATCACCCACGATGGCGGGAGGGTGAGCGACCTGCAGGAATTCATCGCAAGCGCGGACATTGTGGTGGCAATGACCGAGCACTCTGCCTCCGCGCCACTGAAGAACATAATGCGCAAGTCCGCGCACCTGCGCATCGTTTCCATGCCTGGCGTGACAGCGGAAATGGAGCCTGCCATGGCGGCAGATTACCCTCGCATAGCAGAGCGCGGGCGGCGCCTGCTCGCAGTGGTGCAGTCTGCCGCCGGCTTCGAAGTGGCATTTGACGGCTCAGGCGTGCCTCGCGGCACCAAGATCTACCTTGACACGCGCGCCTCCAACTGGTCTCTCGACGCAGGCATGTGCAGGATGGCAGGCGACTTCATAAATTTCCCGTCAGGCGAGCTTTTCACCCCGCTTTACGAGGCTGCCACGCCCGAAGGGCGTTCCATCCACGGCGATTCCCTGACAAAAGGCATCTGGCCAGTTTATTCCTACTCAGACTCGCGCATCGCCTTCCTCCACGTGGAGGGAAACAGGATAGTGCGCGTGCAGGGCGACTCGGAAGAGGCAGGGCGCATAATAGAGGACATTGCGCGCGACGAGAGGAACGCCAACATCGCAGAGCTCGGGCTTGGCATAAACGATGCCGCTCGCTGCGCTCCCGGCGTTCCCGTTCTTGAGGCTGAAAAGGCAGGCCCGCACATCGCATACGGCAGGAGCGACCACTTCGGCGCCGTCGCCCGCGCAAGCGGGGGGCGGGCAGTCGGCGAAGCCGACTCAACACCGGGCTCGCACGCAGGCAAGGTGGCGGCCTCCACTCACCGCGACATAGTCTACGCGCGCAGCGCGCCCATCACTGCGACAATACACGCAATCTACCCGAACGGAAGGAAGCTTCTCATTGCAGAACGAGGCAAAGTGGTTGTAGTTTAAGGGTGAATCCCATGGCGCCAAAAGAACTGGCAGATACACTGCTGCGCGGCATGGGGCAAATCATGCTGCAGGACAATGCGCTTACCGGCGCGCTTTTCCTTCTCGGCATTTTGGCGAATTCGTGGGAAATGTTCCTTGCCGCGCTCCTCGGTGTTGTGTCTGGCACAGCAGCAGCCTACCTTCTCAAGTACGACAAAAAAGACATCTCGCACGGGCTTTACGGCTTCAACGCAGCACTGGTCGGAGTGGGATTGCTTTTCTTCTTCCAGCCAAGCATCCTGCTCATCATCCTCATCATCGCGGGCGCCGCGCTCTCCACAGTGATAATGAACTTCATGCACAAGAGGAAAATGTCGCCCTACACTTTCCCATTCATCCTCTCCACGTGGATAATCATCGCGCTTGTTGGCGCAACCGGCACCCTCTCCTCACAGCCCTCCTCGCCCCTTCCTCTCTCGCTTGACATCCTCTCCTCTCTTTCCATGGGTGCCTCGCAAGTCATGTTCCAGGCAAGCATCCTCACCGGCATCATTTTTCTCGCAGCCATTCTCGTAAACTCTCGCGCCAATGCCCTTTACGCGCTCCTCGGCTCCCTTGTCGGCATGCTAGCCGCACTCGCACTCTCCTTCCCGATAGGCTTGGCAAGCATAGGCATCTACGGTTACAACGGCGTGCTTTGCGGCATTGCGTTTGCAGGCGCGAAAAAGCACGCGCTTGCATTCGCACTTGCATCAATTGCGCTTTCCGTGCTCATAGTGGCGGCGTTCCCGCTCATAAGCGTGCCCGCGCTCACCGCGCCATTTGTCTTTGCGACGTGGATAATGCTCTCGCTAGGAAAGAAAATGTAAGGTGTTCACTTTCTCCTCTGCGCCAGCCAAATCCCCTTGAAATAGGGCAGCGTGAGCGTGGAAAGCATGAACGCGACCGCAGGCACTATTGCGTTCAGCCACGGGTCGGGCACGCCAATCGCGGCAAGGTATCGCCAACTGCAAAGTAGGTGAAAAGCACGAGCAAGCCCCTGCGCGCGAAGCTTGTCTCCCAAGCCTTGTCCGCCTCCACGCGCGCGTTCCGCTGCTCAATGGTTGCCACTTTTTTCTCAAGCTGTTGCAAAGAAGCCATCTACATCCTCTCAAGCGCAGGCACGCCGATTGCAGAAAGCGCGTTTGACAGCGCCACCTTTGCGGCGTAGTTGCTCGCCAGGCGCGACTGCCTCGCCGCCTCGTCCTCGCACGAGAGGATTGGGCATGCATTGTAGAACTTGTTGTAAAGCGTTGCGAGCTCCAGGCAGTATTCCGCGACAATGTGCGGCCTCATCTGCCGCGCGCTTTCCTCAATCACGGCATCCAGCACCATCACTTTCTTCATCATTTCCTTTTCCGCAGGCTCAAGCTTGCCGCTAGCTTTCCAGGAGCCTTCGGCTCCTGTCCCTCCAGGGGGGTTGCCCCTGAAGGTCCCTTTGCCGCCTTTTTCGAATATCTTGTGCGCGCGCGCATGCGCATAGATGGCATACGGCGCGGAGTCGCCCTCAAGCGAGAGCGCATCATCCCACCTGAAGGTAATTCTCTTTTCAGGGGTTGTCCTGATGAACGTGAATCGTATTGCCGCAGCTGCAATGGTGACAGCGATTTTCCGCCTCTCCTCCCCAACAACATCCGGCTTGATTTTCGCCTCCGCCCTCTTCACTCCCTCATCGTAAAGCTCGTCAACAGTATAGCCCATCCACGTGCCCTGCCTTCCCGAGAATCGCGCATCCTCCAGCCCCACATGCTCGTAGGACAGGTGCACCGAATTCTCAGCCTCTTTTTTGTATCCCATTGAAAGCAATATTTCCTTGATGACTTTCTGCGGGTAAGCCTGCTCCATGCCAATCACATTCACCACTCTTGAGGCTTTCCCGAATTTCATGGGCTTGCCCAGCGCATCCGTCCTGAAGCACTCCTTGCCATTGGGCTGTTTCAGTGCGGCGGAGTAGGCAAAATCATTCTTCAAAAGCGCCAGCTTCCACATCTGGAATATCACGTCCTTGCCCGTGTAGGTGGCGGTGCCGTCGCTTCTCACCAGCACCTTGTCGGGCGACTCCATATTGGCAAACTCAGGCGAACTCATCCTTGCCACCAGGCAGCCTGCGTTCTTGCCTTCCGTTTCCTTCACAATCCCTGGGTTTTCCTTGAGGCGCGCCATCCCTTCATCGAAAATCGTCCGAAGGATGTCGGACTCGAATATCATCACGTCGTGGTAAACTCCAAACTTGAATGCCGTCTCATACTGCGCTGCAACGCACCTCTCCACCAGCGCGCGGGCATCCTGCGCGTTCTTGCCCTTCCCCCCCTCCATCTCTTTCACAAGCGCGCGCACTTCCCCCTGCACCTTCTCGTCGCTCTCAAACCTCCTGGAAACCTCGACATACTCCCCGCCCAGCCACAAGTCCAGCTTGCCCTCTGGCGTTTTCCCCAAATTCAAATAGCCCCAGAAGGACTGCGCCACCTGCAATCCCAAATCGTCGATGTAATCCGCGCGCTCCACGTTCTCGCCGGAAAATTCCAGCACGAGGGCAACCGAGTCGCCCAGAAGCGCATTCCTCAGGTGCCCGATATGCCAGGGCTTGTTCGGGTTCACGGACGGGAATTCAATAACTGTCTTTTCCTCCCTTGGTTTTCCTTTGCCGTATCCCTCCCCTTCAGCAGCCACCTGCTTTGCAAGCTCTGCAAAGAATTTCTCGGAGAGGAAAAAGTTGATGTAAGGGCCTGTCGTTTTCGCCTCCGACACCCATGCGGGCAGCTTGAGCTTTGCGCAAACCTCCGCTGCAAGCGCCACAGGGCTCTTTTTCTCGCGCTTGGCAAGCGAAAAGCAGATGGAAGTGGCAACGTCGCCGAACTGCCCTTTCGGAAGCTCCACCGACGCCTCAGCCTCATCCAGCGCAACGCCTGCGGCCCCGGACACCGCCTCGGCGATTTTTTTCTTCAGCTTCAGGAACATGAGCAACTCTTTGCGCATCAATAATATAATGCTTCATCCCGGGGCAAGCAATATAAGGGGGGGAAGGCATAATGCATGCATGGCAGGAGCAGCTTCGCCCATCACAGGCTTCGGCTCGCCTTCAGAGCCCGACGTTTCAAACGCAATACTTACGATAAACAGCCTGTTTTCCAGCGCCCCTCCCGACTTCTTCAGCATGGATGCCAAGACGGCCAAGCAAATGGCAGCGGCAGCGGCAACCATCGAAAAGGCAATGGCGCTGTCAAAAAGCGACCCCGAAAAGATGAAGCACCTGATGAAGGCTCTCTCCGGCCTCAAGCTGCCGCGCGACGATGTCTATGGCAAGCTGGTATTCCTTGAGAATCGCCTCAAGGAGCACAATGTCAGCCTTGCGGCGTCAGGCCTGGCGGAATCCTTCATACTCTCGCAGGTCAGCAAGGCAAGCGATGGCGCGCAGAAGGCCAAGGCGCGTCGGGGCTGATTAAAGAACAAAGCGGGCCCGGTGAAAGCATCGGCGCCACGAAGCGCCGGTGCGATTTTGCGCCGAAGCGCAAAACACCGGCACGCGAATGAACATGAGCGGGCCCGGTGAAAGCATCGGCGCCACGAAGCGCC
>Ga0172375_10008311_pt1 | contig 13984 bp, 8 predicted proteins | sample LakKiv1m_FD_114537 | JGI IMG/M metagenome (GOLD analysis project Ga0172375, IMG submission 114537) | Freshwater microbial communities from Kabuno Bay, South-Kivu, Congo - kab_092012_11.1m | ecosystem: Environmental > Aquatic > Freshwater > Lake | place: Democratic Republic of the Congo...
ATCGACCGCCTACGGCCTCGCTCGACTCGGCCGGTATCACTGCAGGAAAGGTATAAGACGCGACTCCATAACGTCCTGCAGTACATCAGGATCGCTTACTCGCCCGGCCCGCCGGAGCGCGGGTCCGCCACCCCGCGAACCGCGGTCTTGAAACAGCCATGCATCCGGCGGGGTACCGGACACTGGTATGGGGTCGGCAGGCCCGGGAGCGAGGTGGGGCCGCGGGACGCCCCTACCTCGGATCCGGCGCCACGCGCCGGGCGCGACCCCGAGTCCAGGGACCGAGTACCAGGCGGCACCGTCGGTGCGGCGCTATCTTCCCGGAGTGCATCCATAGCAGCCTGGCCGACGACAGCCACTTCGTCACGCCGTCTTGGTTCGGGCTCGGCCGGGTTGGGAGGGCCCCAATGCGTTCCATGGCCATGGCGCTGGTAATGATCGGTGGCAGCGGTCTCGCCAAAGCCGCGGACGCGCAGGCGGCCGACCGGCTTCTCTTCGACCTCGAGGATGGCGCCGTGCCTCCGGGCCTGACCTGTAACAGCACCACCGTGGCCGTCGTGCCGCAGGGCAACGGGAGGGCCCTGAAGGTCGATTTCGCCGTCACGGACTGGCCCAACGTGTTCTTCTCGCCGGCCGAGGGCGGCCCCTGGGACTTCAGCGCCTGGGCGGGCATCGCGGTTGACCTCTACAACCCCGAGGCGGAGACGGTACCGGTGTCGATGCGAGTGGACAACGCCGGCGCCGACGGTCTGAACCACTGCAACACGGTCAGCACCGGGGCGCGCCCGGGCGAGTGGGTGACCCTCGAAGCGCGCTTCAACACGGGCGGCAGCAACCCGTTCTGGGGCATGCGTGGGGTCCCTGAGCTTGGCCCGGTGCCGACGGGCCCGGTCATCGATCCCGCGCGGATCGTGGCTTTCCAGGTGTTCCTCGCGCGCCCCACTCAGCCCCACACGCTGCGGCTCGACAACGTCCGCGTCTTCGGTGTGGGTGCAGCCACGGCCGGCAAGGTCCCGCTTCCGTTCGTCGACCGCTTCGGCCAGTACACGCATGCACAGTGGCCGGGCAAGATCGCCACCGAGGACGATCTGCGCCAACGCGCCGCGGCTGAGCGGGCTGCCCTGGACGCAGCGACGCCGCCCGCCGGGCTCGACCGCTACGGCGGTTGGGCCGAGGGTCCGCACCTGGAGGCCACGGGGTGGTTCCGCACGCAGCGTGTAGATGGACGCTGGTGGCTGGTCACGCCCGAAGGGCACCTGTTCTTCTCCGTCGGGGTGGACTGCGTCGGCACGTGGGAGCGCACCTTCGTCGAGCAGCGCGAGGCCTGGTTCGAGTGGCTGCCGGCCGCGGACGACCCGGTCTTCGGCCGCTTCTTCGAGACCGTCTCCGGGGCCCACAGCATGGCGGACCCCGTCGGCGGCAAGGGCCGGACCTTCAGCTTCTACAACGCCAACCTCCGCCGCCGGTACGGCGACGACTGGCCAGCGGCCTGGCGGACCATGGCCTATCAGCGCCTGCGCTCGTGGGGGTTCAACACCGTCGCCAACTGGTCCCAGCAGGATGTCCTCGACCAGAGCCCGATGCCCTTTGTCGGCAGCCTGGGTGTGTCGGGCGCCTTCCGCCGCATCGAGGGGGGCACCGGCTACTGGGCGAAGATGGTCGATGTCTTCGACCCGGCCTATGCGCTGGCCGTGGCGGCCTGCCTGCGGGACGGGACCTCACGCTACGCGGCAAACCCGCTGTGCATTGGCTTCTTCGTCGACAATGAGATGGCCTGGCAAGGCATCCCCGAAGGAGTGCTGGCAAGCCCGCCGGACCAGCCCTGCCGCAAGGCCTTCGTCGAGACCCTGCGGAAGGCTTACACGACTCCCGAGGCGCTGGCCACGGCCTGGGATACCCCTGCCACCCCGTGGGATGCCCTGCGCGCGCCAGCGACCCCCAACGGGGCCGCACGCCGGGACCTGGACGCCTTCACCTACCAGTTCGCCCGCCGCTACTTCGATACCGTGAACACGGTCCTCAAACAGCACGCCCCGCACCAGCTCTTCCTGGGTTGCCGCTTCGCGGGATCGCCCGGAGAGGCTGTGTTGCGCGCCTGTGCCGAGGTGGCCGACATCGTGAGTTTCAACCTCTACTACACCGCCATCGACGCCAAGGAGTGGTCCGGCGACAAGGACCTCGGCAAGCCGCTGATCGTCGGCGAGTTCCACTTCGGCGCCCTGGACCGGGGCATGTTCCATACGGGCCTGGTGCCGACCCGCGACCAGAATGAGCGTGCCGCCAGCTACGCACGCTACGTCCGCAGTGTGGCCGACTGCCCGGCCTTCGTCGGTTGTCACTGGTTCCAGTATGTGGACGAGCCGATCACGGGGCGCTGGTTCGATGGCGAGAACTACAACATCGGTTTCGTGGACGTCACCGACACCCCCTACCCGGAACTGACCGCCGCCGCCCGGGAGGTGCACGCCGGGCTCTACGCCCGTCGCTACGGCCAGAAGTGAGGTCCGGGTACGAGTGCCGCCGCGATGCCAGGCAACGCGCAGGGCGGCAGGGGGCGGCAACCAGCAGGCCCAGGGAAAGGCCCTGGCCCGTCACACCGCGGGGGGTCCGTCAGGATGAGAGGCACGGCCATGGCGATACTTGCAGGAGCCCTGACGGCGGCGCCCCCGGTGCCAGCTCAATCGCGGCCGCTATCGTGGGTGAGAGTGACCGAGCACGCCGGGTGGCAGGCGCGCGACTCCTCGGGGGAGGTGACCCTCGGCGGCCGCATGTGGCTGCTGGGGGGCTGGTTCAGCTCCATGCTCCCCTGCCCTCGCGATGTCTGGAGTTCGGCCGACGGTGTCCACTGGGAGCAGGCCACGCCCGAGGCGCCCTGGCTCCACGCCGACCTGCCGACCTCGGTGGCGTTCCGTGGCCGCATGTGGATGCTGGGCGGGTGGGCTGGCGGACGACTGCCGGGGGCCTCGGCCAGCAACCAGGTCTGGTCCTCGGCCGATGGGGCCGCCTGGCAGTGCGCTACCGACAAGGCCCCCTGGCCGGCCCGGCTTGGCGCGGGCGGGGCCGTGTTCAGAGACCGCATCTGGCTCCTGGGGGGCATCGAGCGCTACTTCGACGGGGACCAGTTGCTCAACGACGTCTGGAGTTCGGCGGATGGGGTCACCTGGGAATGCGCCACCGAGCATGCGCCCTGGGCCGCACGGGCCGACCACGGCGCCTTGGCGTACGGTGGCAAGCTCTGGATCTGCGGTGGCGGCAACTACGTGCCGACCTACGAGGCCCGCAATGATGTCTGGTGCTCGGAAGACGGGCGCGCCTGGACTCAGGTCACGGAGGCCGCCCCCTGGGCCCCCCGCATCTGGTTCTCGAACCTGGTCTATCGCGACCGGATGTGGGTCCTGGGCGGCTGGTCCAACAACCCGTCGAAGAACTGGAATGATGTCTGGACCTCGACCGATGGCAGGGAATGGACCGAACTGCGGGCCGCCAACGTCTGGTCGCCGCGCCATGAGCAGTCCGCCTACGTCCACCAGGACAAGCTCTGGGTCGTGGCCGGTAACCCCTGGCCGGTCACCAACGATGTCTGGCAACTCGATGTCCCGCCGGACTGGTTTCGCCAACCGTGACCGTGGCGATCGTGCTGGCGGAGAGCCCGCCGCTCCCCCCGCGGCCCGGCGGCCTTGGTCTGGACGGTGTGGGTGAGGTGACCATGTGGAACGTGCCACGAGGCCTGGCGGTGATGTCGATCCTGGCGCTGTCGCAGGTCCTGGCTACAGGAGAGACCGGCGTGACGACCCTCTTCGCGGCCAGCGGCTTCGTCGCGGGGGCACAGGGCCTCCCCGCAGGGTGGGTAGCCGAGGCGGCCCATGACGGCGTGCGGCCCGAGGTGACCCTGGACCCCGCCGGGGGTCGCGCCGGCAGGGGCGCGCTGCGGGTGGCCGCCAACGGCAACCCGGCGGCGTTGGGCAGCCTTCGCCATACCGTGCCCGGCATCGTTGCCGATCACTGGTACCGGCTGACTGCACACTACCGGGTGCGACGGGTGCCCTGCGAACGCCGCAGCGTCTTCGCGCGCCTGAGCTGGCGCGAGGCGGACGGCCACCTTCAGCACAATACCGACCTGCTCTGGCGCACGGAGCCCGCCGGTGACGACTGGGTGAAGCTGCATGGCACCTTCCAGGCACCCGCCAAGGCCACCAGCGCCGATGTCGAGCTATACCTGGCCTGGGCCAGGGATGGCGTGGTCTGGTGGGACGACATCGCCTTGGAGGATGTCGCGAAACCCCCGGAACGCCGGGTGCGGATCGCGACCCTGTTCCACCGGCCGGAGGGGACCGCGGGTCCGGCGGAGAGCGTGGCCTCGTTCTGCCGGATGATCGACGCCGCCGCTGCCGACAGGCCCGACCTCGTGTGCCTGCCTGAAGGGATCACCGTCGTGGGCACGGGCAAGTCCTACTGCGAGGTGGCGGAACCGGTCCCAGGGCCCACGACGGCCGCCCTGGGAGAGGCCGCGCGAAGACTCCACGGCTACCTGGTGGCGGGCCTCTACGAACGAGTCGGGGCCGTCGTCTACAACACCAGTGTCCTGATCGACCGGGGCGGGCAACTCGTGGGCACGTACCGCAAGACGCACCTGCCCAACGAGGAGTTCACCCATGGCGTCACGCCGGGCGATGCCTACCCGGTCTTCGCCACGGACTTCGGCACGGTGGGCATGATGATCTGCTGGGATGTGCAGTTCCCGGAACCGGCCAGGGCCCTGGCGGCCAAGGGCGCCGAGATCATCCTCCTGCCCATCTGGGGCGGCAGCGAGGTCCTCGCCCGAGCCCGGGCCATCGAGAACCATGTCACCCTGGTCAGCTCTTCCTATGACATGAGGACGATGGTCGTCAACCCGCGCGGCGACATCCTCTGCGAAGCGACCCGGGAACGGCCCATCGCCGTGATCGACGTCGACCTCGACGCCAAGGTCATGCAGGACTGGATCGGTGACATGAAGGGGCGCACCTCCCGCGAACGGCGCACCGAGCTGCGGGTCCCGGAACTGGAGCGCTGAGTGCCCCTTTGCATCCCACCGGCTCGGCCGGTGGACTCGGCGAGATCCCACCTATGCCGAGTGGGTTTGGGTGCACGTGTGGCGCACCGGGTGGGATGCGAAGGGGCACGGACGCCAAGCAGGGAGGCCCGTCGGTGGCTCTGCCCCCGAACCCCCGCGGGGGCGTCGCAGACTCCCCGGACGCCTCGGGAATGCGGCCGGCGCCAGACATGCCGGAGCCGGTCCCGCGACTGCGGGACGAGCTCCGGAGCGCCTGCCGTTACCTGCATTCGCGGGGGGTCCGGGGGGACAGGAGGAGTGTCTGTTGGCACCCCTCGGCGGGGTCCAGGACAGCTCCCCAGGGAGAACACCATGCACGTGCCAATGCTGACGGCGGGAGGGGTGCTACTGGCAGCGGTCGCCATGGCCGCGGACTTCGAGGCGGCCCCAGCCCCTTTCCAGACCGTGGCGCGGCCGGCGGACGGGGAGACGCTGACCGCCAACCCGCCCTGCTTCGTCTACCCGGCCACGCAGGGCCATCCCTCCTACGTGGTCGAGTGCAGTGCTCAACCCGGGTTCCCCGCGGCGGCGAGTCTGCGCCTGGTCAGCCCCTACATGCTGGCCGTTCCGGGGCAGGTCCTGGCGCCGGGTGAGTACCTCTGGCGCTGGCGGCCCGGTACCCCCGACGACGGCGCCGCCGAGTGGTCCGCCGTGCGCCGTTTTGCCATGCCGCCGGGAGTGCCTGAGGTGCCCTTCCCGGACATCGACCGCCTCGTGCAGCGCCTGGGTACCTCCCGGCCTCGCATCGCGGTGGCCGCCGCGGACCTGCAGACGGTTCGGCAGCAGGCCGCGGAGCGCTTCGGGGCAACCTGGCTGGCCGGCGTGCGCCGGACGGCCGAGGCCCTGCGCGACAAACCCCTGCTCCCCGAGCCAGCGTTCCTCCCTGAGGCCCGTGATACAAGACGCATAGAGCTCTACCAGAAGACGTTCCAGACGACGCGGCCCTTCATGCGGGAGATGGTCAGCCTGGCCGAGAACTACCTCCTCACAGGCGATGAGGCCTCTGGCCAGGAGGCGAGACGGCGCCTGCTCCACATCATCGGTTGGGACCCTCGCGGCAGTACCCGCCTGGGCCACAACGACGAACCGGCCACCGAGATTGTGCGCTACTGCCCGACCACCTACGACCGTGTCTGCGACCTGCTCACGGCCGAGGAGAGGAAACGCTGCCTGGACTGCCTGCTGATCCGGATGCAGGAGATGCGCGGCCTCTGGCAGACGCGGCCCTTCGAGAAGCACCCCTACGAGAGCCACAACATGGGCTACTACCTGCCGGACCTGCTCGAGGCCAGCCTGGCCTTGGTCGGGGAAGCCCCGGTCGAGGAAATGCTCCGCTACGCCATGCTCCAGCTCTGGTCGCCGTTCTACCCGCCCTATGGCGGCGCCGACGGTGGCTGGTGTGAGGGCCCGAGCTACTGGGGCTGGAGCACGTCGGTGTTTGCCCGTGCCTACCGGCTGGTGGAGCAGGCCGCCGGGGTCCCGGTCCAGGCCCGCTCAAACGTGCGGAACATGCCCTGGTACAAGCTCTACGGGAACCCACCCTATGCCCGCATGTCGCCCTTCGGGGACGGTCACGAAGGTCCTGCGGGCAGTGGCGATACCATGGCCATGCTGGCCGCCATGTACCGAAACCCCTACGCTCAGTGGTATGCGGACTGGCAGAAGGCCCGCCTGGGACCGCTGGACACACTGCTCTTCGGCGCGGCAGAGGTGGTTCCGGAAGCGCCCTACGATCTGCCGCAGGGGCGGGCGTTCCCTGACGTCGGCCTGGCAGCTATGCACACGGTCCTTCCCGACCCCACAGCCAACGTCGCACTCTTCTTCCGCAGTTGCCCGTTCGGGTCCATCAGCCATGCCTATGCTGACCAGAATACCTTCGCCCTGGAGGCCTACGGCGAGCCGCTGATCATCGCCTCGGGGTACTACCAGCTCTACGGTCAACCGCACCACCGCGAGTGGACCTGGCAGACCAAGGCCTCGAACTCCATCCTGGTCAATGGCGAAGGCCAGTCGCCGCGAGACTGGAATGCCCGCGGAAGCCTGGTCGAGTTCCAGACGACCGCCGCGGCGGACTACGCCCTGGGCGATGCGCACGAGGCGTACCCCGGGAAGCTGAGCCGGTTCGACCGCCACATCCTCTTCCTGCGTCCGGTCCACACCGGGGGCGCTCCGGTCATCGTCATCCGCGACGATCTCGCCGCCCCACAGCCAGCGACCTACCAGTTCCTGTTGCACGCCCTGGAGCAGATGACGGTGGAGGCCGCGGCGCAACGCCTCACCCTCGGCCGCGGCGCCGTCCGCTGCCGGGTGGACTTCCTGGCGCCGCAAGGGCTGGCGTTCGAGCAGAACGACCAGTTCACCCAGCCGCCCTTCCGGGAAGCACCCGACCAGTGGCACCTCACCGCCGGGACGTCGACGCCGGCGGCCTCGACGGAGTCCCTCATCGTCATCCAGCCCTACCGCGAAGGGGCTGAGACGGAACTGCTGGCGGCGAACGTCGAAAAGGGCCAGGACGGCATCGGCGTGACCCTCAGCAATGGCCGCCGCACGGTCCTGGTGCTGTTCCGCAGCAACCCGGAGGCCGCAGAGACGCAACTCGGCGAGTGGCGGGCGGGCGCGGCGGTGGCCAGTGTGCGTCTCACACCGGCAGGAGTGGTTTCGGCGGTCTTCTTCAGAGGCACGGCGTTAGCCTGGCGAGGCCGGACGCTGCTGCGCAGTGACCGGCCCGCGGCGGTCTGCGTCTCGGCCTGGGGGCGAGATTGCCGCCTGGCGGACTCTGCCGCACCCGCCGGCACCCGCTTCGAGTCGGACGTCGGCAACCTCGAGCGCTGGACCCAGCCTGCCCCGGGCGGTGGCCTGCGCTACGCGGGTGGAGCCGCTAGCCTCGGACAGCCCGTCCTGAAGCTCGCCGGCCAGCCGGACGTCCCCTTCACCGTGGCGACCCTCCCGCGCGTCCAGCGCCTCGTCGCGCGAGCCGCCCTTGCCGCGACCGGCGGTCACTGCGAGCTCGCCATGACCCTGGGCAATGGCGGTGACGCAGCGCTGCCTGTGAGCGTCAGTTCGGGCAGCTCGCCCCTGGCGCAGACGGTCGTCGCCCCCGGCTCGGAGCAGACACTGACCCTCGCCGCGGCCGACATGACGGCGGGGGGCGAGCTGGCCGTGGCGGCCGACGAGGCGACCGGCGGCCAACTGGTGAAGCTGGAGGCCGCCGCGCGACGCGTCTATGGGGCCAACCTGATCCCTGACCCGGGCCTGGAAGAGGCCGCGGCCGGGACCCCGGTGCGCTGGCAGGCGACCTCGATCTCGGACCATGCCCGCTGCACCCTCGCCGTCGTGCCCGGTGGTCGCAACGGCGGCCATTGCATCAAGGTGACCTGTATCGAGGCGACCCCCAGTGGCACCTTCGGCGGCTTCCTGCAGTGGCCCGGTATTGGGCCGGCCAAGGCCGACCGGCGCTTCCGCATGAGCTGCTGGGTCCGTACCGACGCCGACTCGGTGGCCGGCCTCCAGGTGACCCGCCGCAACTGGCAGTGGTGGCAGAACACCGAACGCCTGCGTGACAAGGCGGACTGGACCGAGACGGCCCTGGAGTTCGTCCTCCCCGCCAACACCGACCTCTCCCACGTCCGCCTGCACATGGCCACGAGCCGGACTGGGGCCGAACTCTACGCCGACGATATCAGCCTGGTGGAACTGCCGCCGGACGCAGGCCCGTGACGCGGCCACCATCCCGAAGCCGGGGGTCGAGGCGCGACAGCGGCCATCCCGGAGGGGTGCCAGAACGTAGCCGGGGGTCGAGGCGCGACAGCGCCGACACCCCCGGTCCCAGGGCCCATCGCGGGCGCGCCCTGGAGGGGTGCCAGATCGTGCCCACCATCGCGCGGGGATGCGGGGGCTCGCGGGGCGCCCTTCACCCCGACGGCCGTGACCGGAGCCGCGGGCTACCGTTCGTCCCGGACCATGGGGATGCCCGGAGCGGTCACGGCGGAGACGCCGGACAGGGCCACGCCTGCCTCCCCCGGGTCGCACTGCTTACCGATGTAGACCACGGCCTCCCGGATGCCGGGGTCCTGGACCGTCAGGTCCTGGATCCTGACCCGCCCGCAGTTCTCCAGGAAGACGCTGCAGTCCACGGGGTACCACCGCGGGTGGTTCCAGGTGTTGCGCCGGCCGGGTCCTGTTTGGACGCGGTTGCCGGTGACCAGGGCTCCGTCGACTCCCTTGAGCAGGATGGCCATCTTGCGCGAGTTCACGAAGTGGTTCTCTATGATACTGATTTGACGGAAGTTACGGAGGTCTGATCCATCTACGGCTTCAATGGCCGGGGCCAGGCCTTCGTTGGTGAGGTTGCGGAACAGGTTGTGACGGACGGTCACGTTGGCCGGGATGACGCCCTCGGGCCAGGCGGTGCCGCCATAGCCCAGGAGCACACCGTAGCCCTCGGCATTCTCGCCGGTGTTCGCCTCGACAAGGCCCTCACGTGCCTGGACCAGCACACACCGACTGCGGTTCTGCCCGAAGCGGTTATGCACGATCTTGAAGTTCGACGACGAAATCGCCAGAGGATAGAGACGGTCCCTGGCCAGGTCGAAGCCCACGCTTCCCAGGCCGGCCTTCAGCGTCAGGCGCTGGCCCTTGCCGTCAGCGGCTGGCGCCACGGCGGCGATCTCCAGGCGGCCCTTGATGCGGCCCACGGTGGGGTCCATCACCTCAAGGGTGTCCCCAGGGCGCAGGTCATCGGCCGTCGCGACCTCGACCTCCGTGTCGGAGAGTCGCTGCAGCCAGCGGCCGTAGTAGGCGGGGCTATGGAGGTTGATGCAGTCGTCGCCCTGGCCCAGGAAGGCGGCGTCACGCACGGTGATCCCGCCACGCACCCCGTGGCAGAAGAGCCCGTCGGCATTGGTCGCAAGCCGGCGGTCTGAGCCCGGGAGCAGCGTATCGGTGTAGCCATCGATGTGGGCTCCGTCGACGCTCACAAGGCAGAGCCCGCAGCCCGGGGAGGCGAAGATGGCGACGTCCTTGACATGGAAGCCCTTGGTCCGCTCGGCGACGATCCCGTGCTGGGCGATGCGGCGGCCGATGTAGAGGAACTCGGCGCCGGGCTGAAGATAGCCGCCAAGGGCCTTCGCATCCGTCCGGAAGCGCCAGGTGGCACCCCCCGCGGGTCCCACGGAGCGGATGGCCAGCATAGTGATGGTTGGCCAGGCCATGGCCCCGCCCCGGGCCGGAGTCAGCCGGCAACCCCCGGCCAGTTCGGGTGTCCGGTTGCGGATCTGCCCCGGCCCCGGGTAGCCCGGCGTCACCGCCAGCGTGAACTCACCCGCCTCGGCGTTCACGTCACCAACGGTCCCCTGCGTGTAGGGCAACGGGTTGTAGTCCACCGAGAGGTCCCGCACCATCACCGTCTCGCAACCCGTGAAACGCAGGGCTCCGAGCGTCGGTTCACCCATCACCAGAATCGTGCCGAAGCCCTGGCCGCGGACCACCAGGTTGCGGGCCGCCTTCACGTTCAGGACGGCGAACTCGTCCGAGCCCAGTTCAGGACTGGGCCGGAAGTAGTACCGCCCTACCCGGCTGAAGCACACCTCGGCTGGCTGGCCGGTGGCCTGGGCTGCCGCCAAGGCCCGGTAGAAGGCCGGCGTGCAGTCCGTGACGCCGTCGGGGGCGCCGCCGAAGTCCTCGATGGCGAAGGTCGTGCGGGTGCCCTCGGGAAAGGGCACGTCGAAGCCGTAGCGGGCGGTCTCCGGGGTCTCGGCAAAGGGGACCTCCGAGACGGGCAGGCGGAGTTCCACGGCAGCCGGGTAGACGTTGGCGGGATACTGAGGCGACACGGGGACCTCCTCGGCAGCCTGCGAGAGAGCCAGCACCAGGGCGGGCGTGGCGAGGACGACCCACCGGCGGACGGCAAGGGCTCGCACGAGCACGCCTGGGCACAACCTGCTGGGCATGCCAGACTCCCTTCAGACCGGTCTGGACACCACGGAGCGGAGGGCCGCGAGGGCGCTGGCCTCGAGCGCCTGGGCCATGCCGCGGTCCGGGCCGCCGTCCTCCACCGGTAACGGCTCGTAGCCGCCGTGCTCGAAGCACTCGTCCATGACGATGTAGCCGGCGTAGCCGTTGGCCTGGGAGGCCAGCAGCGTGCGCGAAAAGGGCGACCGCAGGCGGATGGCCATCCCGATCTCCGCAAAGGGCTCTCCGGGCAGGGAGGCGATCGCCGTCTCCGCCCCCAGGCGCAGGGCCATCACCGGGAAATCGAGGGTCTTCCCGGCCTCGCGTTGGGCGAACGCCACGAGCTGCTGGGCGAAGAACCGGAGCACGGCCGGCGCCCCGCGGGCGAGGTCCTCGCTGGTGAACACGCCTTCGGCGTCCTGCCCCTTGGCCAGGACCGCCTCGGCCTGCCGCAACTCGGCGGCTGAGATGGTCCGCTTGCGCAGGACGAAGGTCTGCCGGACGAAGGCCAGCGGCGCCGGGCGCACCGGCACCGCGTCATCCAGGGCCCCCAGGATGATCTCGGCATAGCCCTCGCCGATGCGGCGGGCCTCGTCGTAACAGGTCTGGCCCTGACCGCTCGTGACGTCGAAGTGGTTGATGTTCCCCGAGGGAGCGATCAACGTCAGGACAGGAAGCTGGCGCCCGAGCGCCGACTGCAGCGTGCGCTCGAGAAACCCGGGCCAGTCGGCGCTGACGAGGTCGTCGCCAATGGTGTCGGTGTGGTTCGACAGGTTGGCGATGACCGCCGCCGGCTCGCCGCCCGCCGTGATCATCAGGGCATGGACCTGGCGGTCCACGGGGCCCTCTGGCCGGACGATGGCCGGATTCAGCTTGCCGGGGTTGGTGACGACCCGGCCATCGGCCATCCAGTAGCGGCGGTTGTAAGCCAGCGGGTTGTTGACGACGCTCACCGCGTGCACCTCTGCCGGCACGAAGCTCCACAGGGCCGTCCTGACCGCCGCCTCGGCCTGGTCGAGGATGAGGTCCAACGCGTGCTGGTGCGTGGCATCGCGGGCAGCGCGCACCTCAGGGCCCGTGTGCGTGTGCGTCGCCGCGATGATGAGGGGGTCGCCCAGACCGGCAGAGACCGCGTTGAGCCGGGACCGCAAGGCCTCGCAGAAGGCCACGGGCAGCTCAATCAGGTCGAACTGCACCAGGCCGGCCACGACGCCCCCCTGGCGGAACAGGCAGACGCGGACGTAGAGGTCGTCCCGCACTCCCCGGTTGAAGCGCGGACTGAAGTACCCCGCCAGCGCCACCCCCGGCGGCGGCGTGATCACCGCCCGCGCCAGACCGGCGCACAGGCCCGCAGAGGCTCTCGACGTGCCCATAGCAGCCCTCATGGGTGATCTGGAAGGCGCCACGACCGGGGACTACACCCGCGACCCCGACGCATAGGAACAACCTGCCACGCGGTGCGGGGACATCAAGCCCGCCACGCGCCGCGGCAGCGGGCCCCGTGTCGAGCCGGCCTGGCCCTCTTCCGTCGCCGGCTCTCTGCCTGGCGAATGGCGGACTCCGAGTGCGGCCCTCGGCCCCTCGCTCCGCTTGGTGAAGCAGCACCTGCACCGTTGAGGCAAGCTCGCGGCCACGCCGGGAACGCCTGGAGGGCGGCTTCTCCGCAAGCCGCCGCGCGGATACGGAGATCCGCGCCTCCAGACCCCGGGGAGCTCTCGGCGGTTTGAGGCGAGCTTCGCCAGCCAGCCAGTGCCGCATCGACATCCAGCACACGAAAGAAGTCGAGGTCCAGGTAGGGTCGCAGGATCCCCATGGCCACGGGACTGAGCACAAGGCCGCCGTGCCAGACCAGTGGGTAGCGGGCAAGGAGATCAGCCGATACCTTTGCCTCGATCGGTCTGCCCCAGGGAGGCGTGAACCGGACCGTAGGGACCTCCATGTCCCTGGCCACGGCATCCAACGTAGCCAGGGTGACCTCAAAGCAGGGCGGTACCGTCCCTTCGAGACTGGGGTCGTGCCTCTGCCTCTCCAGGAAGACGTCCGTGTCCTTGATCAGGGGGAAGCCCTGTGTCCGTCCCCGCCAAGGCACGCTGAAGAGCTTGCCGAAGGTGACCGGTAGGAACCGGACGTTCGGTAGGTGCTCCAGCCGTGCCTTGACCTCGGCGGCGACCACCATGTTGGGGTAGGGCATGAATGCCGCTGGAACATCCACGGCGTTGTGGGTGATATGTAGGGGGAACCTGAGTTCATCGCCGAGTGCATAGTGCAGCAGAGGGTACTGGGCGCCGACCCTACAGGCCGACCCATGGAACATGGCGCAGTGGTACAGCCCAACGCCAGAGCCGCGGCCGAAGAAGGTCTTCGCGACGACATAGTGGAATGCCAGTCCCACGGCTCATGCTCCTCGGTACCACAACCGCAGGCTTGCCCGCTGCCCCAACCCAACGCCGCCCGGCAAGAGGCGCGGACACTTCCGCCCTGCCCAGGCGCCAGGCTGGCGTGGTGTCGCTTCAGCCTCCCGGTCGCCGGACCCGGACGCCGCGGGGCGTGGCAACGGCGACGCAGCCGCCGAGAGCATCAAGGGTCGTGCACGAGAAGACGCTCTGCAGCAGGAGCAAGAGCGGCCTGATGCCGTCCTGGTCCGGCCGCAGGAGAAGCACCCCCGCATGCGCCCCCGGAGCGAAGTGCCGCACGTCCCCAAAGCCTTTGTCGGCAGTACCGAAGAACCGTCCCTCAGCCTGGACGGCATCCCAGAGCTGGTGGTCAGGCCAGCCTCTCATGCCCTGGTCCAGAACAGTGGTGGTCTCGTGGCCCTGGGCTTCAACCAGGGACGCGACACCTCGTGGGAGGTCCTCGCCGAGTTTCACCTTCATGGCACCATAGCTCACGCCGGCAGAGGCAACAGCACATCCTGCCGCACGGCTTCTGCCGCATAGGCAAGCG
>Ga0172375_10008312_pt1 | contig 13984 bp, 16 predicted proteins | sample LakKiv1m_FD_114537 | JGI IMG/M metagenome (GOLD analysis project Ga0172375, IMG submission 114537) | Freshwater microbial communities from Kabuno Bay, South-Kivu, Congo - kab_092012_11.1m | ecosystem: Environmental > Aquatic > Freshwater > Lake | place: Democratic Republic of the Congo...
TATAAAGTATCCAACCCTTTCTGATAGAGCACTTGGAACTTCTTAGAAATAAATCCCCGCTAAGTTTTTTAACTTAGCGAGGCTACTTGTTTTTGACATGAAACAAGTAGGTGATGATTATTTAGCCAGCAAATAAATTCTTCGGTTACAGTGAAGATAATTCTAGCTTTCTGCTGGGAGATCTATCTTATTACTCATAATGTTAGGGCAGTAGAAGCCAAAGAAGTCAAGAAAGCCTTGGCTTGTTACGGCCATCACAATGGTTGCTTTGTTTACTTCTGCCCAAATTGCAAACAATATTGTTTTCAAAGCTTAGGGTGTAATGCTCGGATATGCTCTTGTTGTGGCAAAAGACATGCTGATGCTTGGGCAGTGTCTTTATCTCAACGAATGTTTAAGGTGCCTCATCGGCACTTAGTTCTGAGCATCGCCTCAGAACTTTGGCCTTATCTAAGAAATGATCGTAAACTCTGGAAAGTTTACATGGATAGCGCTATCGACACCCTTAACGACTATTTGCCAAAAATAATGCACCAAGAAAAGATAACTCTTGGTGCTATTGTTATCTTCCATCCATTTGGCAAAGACATGAAGTTACAACCTCATTTACATTTAATAATTACCGAAGGTGGTTTTGATGATAAACAGAAATGGATACCTCATTTCTATCTCAAAGCTGAAGGCTTGGCAACCTGTTGGAAACATCATGTTTGTGAAAATCTTCACAAAGCAGGTGTTCCATTTAAAGTTACCAACTGGTGCTTCTGGAACAAAAGATTCTACGTTTGGGTGCATAAAGATGGATTAATTAAACATCCCAAGATAATTGCTCGTTATCTTGGTAGATATGTTCGTCATCCTGCTATTGCTAATAGCAGAATAGATTGGTTTGACAAAACTAATCTTAAAGTTGGTTTTCATTATGAAGATCACGATAATAAAAAGATTGATGTGGTAATGAACACAGATGAGTTCATAACTGCATTAATTCAACACATTCCAGAGCCTCAATTTAAGATGATTCGATACTACGGTGCCTATGCTCGGCACCGTAGAAAGACTTACAAAAACTTTCTGCAGTCAAGTATCGAGCAGAAAACTTTGCTAGTTTATGGTGTTAAGAAACCCGAAAGAATACTTTTCTGTCCTCATTGTGGTGGAAATCTTGAATTTGTAATGATTTTGAAGAAACCACCACCTGAAAAACTTAAATCTCAAAAAGAATTGTCTGATTGGATTAGTTGTAATTCTTAGATTTTAGTGAGCGTTAGCGAACTTTCTTGTGTTAATTTTTCTTTGCTTGTTGCCAAAGCAATTCAAAAAATAGTTTATATGTCTGAGCAAAATTATGGTCTTTAATCAATAGTCCGTAAGGCTCCTCTGCATAAGTGATCATGAAGAAATATTCGTTAAGCACCCCATATTCTGTCTTAGTGTTGAGGTCTAGATAACGAACTTCTGTCAGAGGCATATTCTTTCGGATAGGAGCGTATTTATCGCTGTTTTGGTTGATTAACATTTTTAATTTTACTTTATCTTTGATCCTTTTTTTATGGACTATTTCTACAAAGAATCCCTCTAGTTTTCGGAATGATTCTAATGGAGCGGAAGCGATGTAATATTCCTCTCCTGGTTTCCAAGCGTTAATGATTTCTGTGTAAAGAGATTTTATGCCTCGGATGCCTTGAAAGTATCTGAAATCATTAAGTCTGGCGGTTTGCAGGGGAGATTTGTTGAGGTTGGAGATGATGTCCAATAGCTTATTCTTTTCCTCTTTGATCTGGCTTTCTTTTTCTTCAAAGAGATTTTTTAGGCTCTCGGGAGGAGATGCACGGAAAACTTTGACGTTGTTGATCAACTTGTAGCTGATTAAGCCTTTTTCTAGGAGAGTTTGAAGTAAAGAATAGATATGAGAACTGGGTATTTTAGTTCTCTCGCAGATTTTGCCAGTCTGGCTCTCTCCATTTTGCTGCAGGTCTAAGTAAATCAAAGATTCTTTTTCAGAGAGTCCGGCTGCCTTTAAGGAGTGGAGAGCTTCTTTTTCCATATTACTACTATTAGTTGTAGTAGCTAATATTTATATCTTTGTTGTCTTTTGTAAGTAGTATAAGCAATAAAGTTAATAAACAAAAAAGGTGAGATTGAAAATGGAAGAAAAAGAAATTGAAGGTGGTAAGATTATATCTTTTGGGTTAGAAGAGTTTATTGAGAAGTATCATCCTCAAAGTTTGCTGTTTGTTGAGGATACTAGTAGAGAACTGGAATTGGATGGAGATAAGATTAGAAGATTAATGTCACGAGCGGAAGTATATGGAGTGAGAACTGATTTGGTCAAAGCTAGAACAGATCAGGAAGGATATCACGTTGATGTGCCTTATGATTTCAATAATGCCTTCGATTATGTTATATGTGCTGTTGGGTGCCGCTGTTGTATGAGTAGAGATATTATATCCACTTCAATACGTAAATTTGGTAGAGATAGATATATTCTCGCAACCATTTCGGGAGGAAGTGATGAAAAGGAATTTGAGATGGGAATTGAGAAGCAACTTAGTCATCGGCCTTATGGTTGTCCAAGACCAAAAGAAATCATCAGAAGAATCAATGTAAATAAATAGGAAAAATGAAGGAGATGAAATAAAAATGGATTTAAGAAAAAGAATAAAACCAGGAAGGATGGAAGCTATCCTTGCCCAAGGCCTAATAGACCTGTTTGACCCGTTTGATTATGTACTCGACCATAGATACTATTGTGGAGAGTTAGGTAGGGCTAGACTTTTACCCTATATTGGAAGAGCACTAGCAGAAGAAAGTGAACACATTTACCTCAGTATAGAAGGAGAAGAGTCTAATAAGGATAGACTTAGTGTAAGGCTGTGGGATAGTTCTGAACCAAAGATTAAACCAAAAGAATTTAATGGTCATTTTGATGGATCTGGGAACTCCCGTCTGGGTATAGAACTAGTGGCAATGGCAGAAATAAGACGTGAAGGACAGACATCCGGTCCTTCTTTTATGCCTGGTTATGTTCGCCATCTAAGGGAACTCACCAAAAGAGTAGGGGGTATATATGTTTACGGAGGATTTGCCCGGACCTATAATGGTGAGGAAGAGAGTTTTGATTTATATCGGTTTGAAGTTACTGAAGGGATCAGAAGATGAAACTCCTCATTGTCGAAGACGGGACGGATGCTTTAAGGGTTATGAAGTACGGATTAAAGGCAGCCTTGTCTAAATCTCATCCAGACTACGAATGCGACATCGCCAGAGGCTATCATCAGGTAGAAGATTTTGTAAAGAAGAATCTCTATGACCTAGTTCTCCTAGACCACAATCTTCCTTATGACGATCAGACGGCTTTAGAATATACCGACGAAAGAAAGTACTCCGATCTTCTTTGTCCAGTTGGCTATACTTTGATTGATGTCATTAGACGAAGAAGTCCATCTACTATTATTATAGGTACCTCTTCAGGAGATCCTTGTGAATTAAGAGGCTTCCCCGAACCAGATTATCGTATGGGAAAAGGTCAGATTAAGGAGGAGCTGGGAAGAATCTTAGAGGAGAGATTTTAGTTTTTCTCACTTCCGTAACTTTAATATATCTTCTTTCTTTACTTCTTCCTTATGTGGCTAGCTAAGATCAAATATCAGCATGATGATTGTGTAACTCTGCCGAAAGCGGTTAAACACCAAGTTACGGCTTATGCTACGCCTGGAAATTATTTTGTAGAGGGGAAATGGCGATATAGTACTGGCTTCTTGATGCTTATTGGCGAAGAGAAGAACAAGCGAGCTTTTATTCGCGATTTGAAGAAAGATTCTCACGTGACTAAAGTAGAAGTTAATCATGATTTGATTATGTTTGTAGAGAAAAGAGCTTCTGACGAGCCGGAATATCAAGCTTTCCGATCTCAAGAAGTCATAAGTGTCAAGCCAGTCTATTGCAACCCTGAAGATGGCTTTGAATATTGGAGTATAGCTACTTGGGACAAGAAACACCTCAGTAAATTTCTAAAAGAAATTTCTAAGATTGGCAGTGCTAAATTAGTTAGTGTGCAGAAGATGAAACTGCAAGATTTGTATCATTTTCATGTTTCTCCTCGATTAACTTCTAAACAAAAGCAGGCTCTGGATCTGGCTTTGAAGTTGGGTTATTATGGAATTCCTCGAAAGGTAGAGTTGGATGAACTGGGCAAGAGGATGAAGATCACTCGACAAGCCTTTTCTGAGCACTTAAGAAAAGCGGAGATAAAACTGCTGCCGATGCTGGCAGAGAATTTTGTGAAGTAATATTTTAGCCTTTCTCTTAATATTCTTCAAAAACACTTGCCTATGAAAGTATAAATAATATATATTTGTTCCTTCTCTAATTTTTGTGTTTAAGGTGTTTTTGGAGGAATAAAATGACAACCACAGAAAATGCTTGGGATACAAAACATTATCACCTTAATAAATTAGGAGCATATGATTTAACTCCGGCGTCCTTTTTAATCGACAAGGTTCCTTTCTTTAAGTCTCAAGGAGTGAAGCGGGTCTTAGATGCGGGATGCGGTCAGGGAAGGAATTGTGCATATCTATTAGACCAGGAATTTCAAATATATGGAGTTGATTCTTCTAGTTCTGCTCTCTTACTTTGTGAGCGATTAATGGATTCTAAATGTAGACTCTCAAGAGATTTATCTCAGCCCAGTAGATATCATCTTTACAACCGCCGCTTAGAAGAATTAGATCATATCTTTGCTCCAGATTCTCTTGATGCCGTAGTTAGTGTCACTGTTCTTACCCATATTTTGGACGCAGAAAAGGTCATTAATCAATTTTATCGCGCTCTTAAACCAGAAGGTTATGTTTTGGCCGATTTTGCTAATCCTAAAGATTCAACCTACAAATATGTTTCTAAGGGAGAGAGAATTGGAGACAATGCTTTTCTGGAAGAAGGAACAACCGTAGTATATAGAAATAAGAGAGAAGTTAAAAGTTTGTTTCCAAGAGATAAGTGGGAGATTCTAGAATTAAATCGGATTAGATTTACTGAGCCTCCTCATCCGGGCTCTCGTCCCTTTGAACACCAACATTGTTCTTATGTGATTCTGGCTAGAAAGAAATAACTTTCTCTTTTCACCACCCCCCAGAAAAACCATCAAATCGTAACCCTTATAAACCTTTTACTTTTCTTTTTCGCTCATGGTGGATAATAATGGTAATGGCCAGAGAAAAACGGCTGAAGAGTTGGCTAAGAAGCAAAGAGACATTTCTATTGCCGAATTCTTCGAGAAAAACCGTCACCTACTCGGCTTTGATAACCAGAGAAAAGCGCTTCTCACCACCATTAAAGAAGCAGTAGACAATGCTTTGGATGCCTGTGAAGAAGCAAGAATCCTGCCGGAGATTAACGTAGAATTAATTCAGTTAGGAGAAACAAGGTTTAGAGTAATCATCGAAGATAATGGTCCGGGCATTGTTAAAGAGCAAGTGCCTAAGATTTTTGCTAAATTATTGTATGGTTCCAAATTCCATAAACTGGCTCAGTCTAGAGGACAGCAGGGTATCGGTATTTCTGCAGCGGTATTATACGGACAACTAACTACTGGTAAGCCGGCCACGATTATCTCTAAGACCGGACCGGGAAAGAAAGCTTACACTTGTAAACTAAAGATTAATACTCAAAACAACATGCCGGACATTCAAGAAGAGGATGTGGTGGAATGGGAAGGCAAAGATCATGGAACTAAGATTGAAATAGATCTAGAAGGAGCATATCTAAAAGGCCGTCAGTCTGTAGATGAGTACTTGAAAGAGACCGCTATCATCAACCCACATGCAACTATCATTTATACCAATCCTGAAGCTGTCCAGAACATTTATTCTCGTGCGGCAGATAAGCTTCCTCCGGAGCCGAAAGAGATCCAGCCTCATCCTTATGGAGTAGAGCTCGGTAAACTGTTAAAGATGTTAGAAAATACCGAGTTCAGAACTTTGCAAGCTTTTTTGACTAACGAGTTTTGTAAGGTGGGAGCAGGAACAGCTAAAGAAATCTGTGAAAATTCAGCTTTACTTCCTAACACTAAACCCGTTGACTTTACTCGAGAGATGGCTGAGCAACTTTACAAAGGAATTCAGAATACTAAGATCATGGCTCCGCCCACTGATTGTTTAAGTCCGATCGGCCAAGAGTTGTTAGAAAAAAGTTTGAAGAAAGAGATCAATGCAGAATTCTATACTGCTATTAGTCGTCCTGTTTTTGTATATAGAGGAAATCCTTTCCAAGTAGAAGTGGGAGTAGCTTACGGTGGGTCTCAACCTAAAGATGAACAAGTCACTTTATTGAGGTTCGCTAACCGAGTTCCGTTATTGTATCAGCAAGGAGCGTGCGCTTTCACCAAGTCTGTGTTAACTACTTCTTGGAAACCGTACGGGTTAAACCAAAGTTCTGGTTCATTACCACTCGGCCCGATAACCATACTTATGCACATTGCTTCTGTATGGGTACCTTTCACTTCCGAATCTAAAGAAGCTTTGGCTCATTATCCGGAGATCATTAAAGAGATTAAACTTGCTCTACAAGAAGCAGGAAGAAAGTTGCAATCTTATGTTCATAAGAAAGTTAAAGTGCAGAATCAGCTGGAACGCGCGAACATGTTTGATAATTATATCCCAGAAGTAGCTGATGCTCTTTCTCGTCTAACTGGAGAAAATAAAGAAGTCCTGATTAAGAAATTGAAAGAGATGATTAAAAAAGAGGACATTCAAAATATTATCAATCAAATGTCTACCCTTAAAGGTGAAGTGGAAGAAGACACTAAATTAAGTGAAAAGAATGGGGATGAAGACTGATGGCTAAAGCAGAGCAGAAGAAAGGAGAAGGGAAAGAGTCCGGCCAACGGAAATTAAGCGACCATGAGTGTGAGGGATGCAAGCTTAACTCCACTAAACATAATCCTAAACAAGAACTGATCTCTTTAGGGAAATCAGTTGTTCAAGATATTCATAAGGGCCAGAATCCTAAGATAGAATTATCCGTAAGAGGATTAAGTAATGTTGTTTACGATAAAGAGTCCAAAACTCTGGGTTTGGGAGATAAAACGGCACAAAGATTTTTCTTTAATGTTGCTCATACTAAGAAGTTCTTACAGACCATAGAAGTAGCTTCGGTGTGTAAAAATCTTCTGGAAGTAGACAAGCATGCTAGTCTGAGAGATGTCTTCTATATGGTTAAACGTACTATCCCTAACACCAAAATTAACGTGGTAGATGAACAGAAAGAAACAGATAAGGCTATTGAAGATTTAGAGTTAATCACCGAGTTCCCTCGTGAATGTTTACACGTGAATGCTAACAAGATGGGTAGTGTAGCGGGAAAAGTGGTCATTGAAGATTCTGGTGATACTATCGACTGGTCTAAACTTGGTTCAGGAGGATGGAGTATTCCTAGTAATGTGGAAGAGATTACTTTCAAGAAAGTTGATGCTAAATATGTTGTATACATGGAAAAAGCAGCAGTATGGGAAAGATTACATGAAGACCGCTTTTGGGCTAAACAGAATTGTATCATCATGTCTTCTCAAGGTCAGACCACTAGAGGAATTAGACGTTTACTGCAAAGGTTAAGCACTGAACATAATCTGCCCATTTACATTTTAACTGATGGAGACCCCTGGGGGTGGTACATTTATTCTGTTATTAAATATGGTTCTATCAGCTTAGCGCACATGGCCGGAGAAATGGCTATTCCCAATGTTAAGTTTTTAGGTATTTCTTGTGATGATATCGTGAACTATGACTTAAAGCGGCACTTCATCAAATTAACTGAGCAAGACACTTCTAGAATGAAACAAATGCAAGCATATGAATGGTTTGTGAAAAATAAAGATTGGCAACGCCAATTTAAGATGATGAAAGAGTTCAACGCTAAAGTGGAAATTCAAGCTTTATCTTCTAAGGGTATTTCTTTTATCTCTGAAAAATATCTACCTGAGAAGATTAAAAAGCAGGATTTTTTGGATTAAGTGATTATCTTTTGCATTCAATCAGAACTAACAATCGTTTAGAGGGTTCTCGTAGCAGTAAACAGTTTACATAAGGAATTCTTTGACAGGAAAGGCCCATTTCTTCGGCCATATGTGTCGCAGCCATTTCTAAATCGGCTCGGTATGGCGGTCTCACTTCAAATCCGAGTATAGGCATGTAAGCTAAGTCCGGATTCCACGGATTTACTCTTGCTAAGATCGGAGCAGTAATTTCAGCTAAAGTGTTATATATTCTTTCTACCGTTTCGCGGGTAGTTCCTACTTCTTTTAATCTTTCGGAAGTAACCCCTAACTGGTCTAATTGTTGATCCAGCGCAGTATATGCGGGAATTGCCATAAAGGGATCTTCCGGTTTTTCCAAGACGACTTCAGGAGCAAGAGTTGGTGCAAAAGTATTTAACTTTACTTCTTCAGGGAAAACTGCTTCTAACACGATTTTCCCTTGATAATTTACCCAATGAACTTCTTGACTGTAAGGAATTTCCGGAGCGATTAAGTTTGGCTTAGCTGGAGTGATTCTGATTCCCCGGGCAGTAATTTCTAACTTTTTCCACGCTCTTTCAGGTAAGATTGTACCATCAAAGTAACTTTCTCCGTGCGGATTTATCTTTAAAGCAAAAGATTTCTGGATCCCGTACTGTTTTATCCCTTCTTCATAAGTTGCTCTTAAACCCCGTTCAGTTAATTCTAATTTAGTCCAAGCGGGAATAGATAATGAAGACCTATTTAAGCAAACGTTTCCGCTAGGATATACTCTTAACTCGCATTCACTCTGCAGCGGAAAGAAGGATTTCTCTTCTTCTAATTGGGGTTGGCCAAAATGAGCCACAAGGTCAGATAGATCTGAGGGAGGAAGTGGAACTGTTATCTTTCTTTGTTTTCCCGAGAATTTTACTTCGTGTAGGGGAAGTATTACTCCATTAATATTTATACCCCCTTCTACTGCTTCCATCTGTAAATCGTCTACAAAAGTAATCTCGAGTTCTTTATCGGTAGCCTTAAGACGGGCTACTTCACTGAGAGGAAAGAATTCTTCTGGAATTATCCCTTCCGGAAAAGGTTCGTTAGTGTGTAAATAAAGACGATTACCCTCTACTTCTACTTTTAAGAGGTCATGTAATGGTATTTCTGTACCGTTGATTCTCCAAGGAGAGGAAGCGAGTTTGATCATAGTCTGACAATTACCTTCATTAAAGTAGATCTAAACAAGTGCAAGCCAAATATCCATTTCTTTAAGCTTCCTGCTTAGAATCAAATTTGATTTTGTTAACTTTCTTGATGTTCCTGGCAAAAATACATTTAGAATCATGAACTTTATCCGCAAGCATAGAAGCGACGTATTCAGGTTTTTTCTCTTCCTTAACCACTTTCTCAACTAAGATCTCTTTAACCTCAGGAGCTTTTAACTGAGTAATCTGAAGTAGTAATGCCAGTCTCTTAACCTGCAATTCCATCTCTTGGTTCTTTTGAGCAAGCATACTCATCTCTTTTCTTAACAGGTTAAAATGGGCATACAAAGCATAGATATCTTCTTTAGCGCTGGCAAAGGATACTTTGGTGTTAAATTCTAATTCTTGTGGCGTGATCATAGGTCCCTCAAATAATTTATTGCATCAATACCACTTGAAAGATATTTTTTCATTACTTTATGAATAACTGTTCTGTCTGTGATTTCTCTAGCCGTAGCAACTTCACTTTCTTCATCGTATCTTACTACTTGGTAAACTCTGGTAGGTAAGGGAAAATCTGCTCTCTCAGCTAAGGCTTGCGTTAAATCGATGCTGTCAATAACGTATTCTATTCCGCTTAATTGAACTCCACTAAAAGTAGGTAGTCTTTGGTCTATGCGCTCTCTTTGGACGCTATCTTTCTGGGAGTGTGAGTCCAAATCATATCCTTCAATTTTTATCATTGTTAATACCTCCTATTTAGATTTAAAATACCCTTTCCTTTATAAAGTTATCCCTAAAAAGTAGTAACCCTATTTCTTTTTCTCTTTCTCTTCCTAACCTATCCATTGCATTCATTTCTCTCTACTATAGATATCTTTAAATATCCCCCTTTTCCTGAAATATTTACTTAAACTTACAATAAACAAAAAAGGTGGTAAATATGGATATCCGCAGAACCAGAACATGTGAACGCTGTCGGAATGTTGTTCCTTTAGAGAAAGTTCGATTAGTTCCGAAAAATAATGAATTAAATATGCTTGTTTGCGACGCTTGTGTGGAAGAGATGCGTACTTCTCCTTTGAGTAAAATTACCAATTCTCAATCCCGTTACGTAGCTGAGCAACCTAAAGTTAAAGTGGCTAACTCTTCTTCTCCGACTCAAGCTAAATATTCTTGGTCCAGTCAGAAGATTGCTCCTTTACCCACTCCTGATTACGGAAGATATGTATGTACTCACTGCAACTATGTGTTCCGTTTGGATCGAGTTAAGGCAGGATTGACTTACGGTGCTAAGTGCCCTTATTGCGGGAGATCTGATAAGATTCGGATGAAGAGAGATTAAGGTGAAATAATGTTATACTTGCACAACCTAAATCATCTTACTCCCAAAGCAGCTGACGTAGAAAGTGTTCCTCTAATCCGAGAGATCAAACAGAAAGTAGGTTATCCTATTACAGAAGTCAAACTAAAAGAACATTTGTTAACTTTCTTTCCGACTGAAGATGATTTAACCAAAATGGAATTATCTTTATTTCTGGTCGAGCCCACTTTAGGACAAGTGGCTAAGTTAGCAGAAGAAAAGAATGAACAATTGCATGAGCCGGCTTCTTTAGTTAGGGCCAAACAGATCTTGGAAGAGATGCCTCCTGCGTTAGAGAAGAATATTCAGTTTGCTCACCAGCTTCGCGAGTGGCAGAATATCTTTTTCATGGAAGCATTAGAAATATTTAATGCTCTCCCTAAGTTAAGAACTATGGATGAGAAAAAAGCTTACAATGAACGTTTAAATGAAATTTTTCGTATGATTCTTCGTAATCCGGAATTCGCTTTCAATTTTTGGGACTTGGTGCATGAAGCGCACACCAGTCATGTTGATGGATTGATTGAAAGTTTGAATAAGGGGTTTATTTTTCATTTCAGTCTAGAAGAAGAGCTGAAGAAGCTCACTTTTGATCAAATCAGACATCGGATTCCTGGAGATAGAATTGAGGAAGTAGAGAAGATTAAAAGAAACGTTCAGGCTATTAAGAATGGGATTGATCGCTCTTATGATGTGAATAAACGCATGGTTGATTTAGCTGTCTACTTGTATTCTTACATCAAGTGGCTGAACCAGCCCATGTTGTAATTATTTTTTCTTTCTTCCTATAATCATCTCTCCATACGTGCTTAATTCTTTAGGAGCATTAAAACTTTCTAAATCCGCATTCTCAAAACCAGTATCACTAATAATAACTCCACCTACAGAAAGTTTATTCAGAATATCCTTCTCATAATCAGGAATGTGTTCACGCATTATTCTGAACGCTTTCTCGAAATAGAGATTAAAAGGGGGAAATTCTGGCAGTAATTGGCTGATCTCTCCTTCTTGAAATTCTAAGGAGATTAGTTTTTCTTCCCAATAGAATCGTAAAATGTTTTTTTTCTCTTCAAAGCTCACTCCCACTTCATCCAATAGAGTTTTAAGCAGGCCTAAATCTTGATTCTCGTCGACGAAGATTAGTTTTGCTTCTGTTACCTGCAGAAATAGTTTGTCTAAATAAATTAGGGGGGTGAACAAGTCTACTCCACAACCAGGATAGAGTAAAGTGATGGAAGAAGTATTTAATGTAATCTTGGGAAGATTATCCAATAGCGATAATCGCTGATAATCCTCTTCAAAGAAATATTCCTTTAACTTTTCCTCATTTACTTTATTCTCTGAATTTAGGCCTTTAGCCTTAACTTTTCTTTCTTCGTAAACGATTAAGTTTGGCATAAATTTTAACAAAAATTCCGACATATTTAAAAGTTGTTTAGAGTTTTCATCCTTTAAGGTCCCGTAGCCTAGCCTGGTCATCCGTTGATGAGGCAAATAAGGCGACAGCCTTCTAAGCTGTAGATCGGGGGTTCAAAAGCAGGCAAGATTAATTTGCTGCATGAAAGTCCCCTCGGGACCGCTTTTTGTTCTCCGTAAATTTTCTAAATCTTTTCAAAAACTATATAAATAAACAAGATTCATGGCTTTTCAAGCGCCCGTTGCTAAGCGGCTAAAGCAATCGCCTGCAGATCAGCTATGATGAGCTTCTCACGAAGCGATGAACAGAAGACAGCGATCATTCGAGGGTTCGAGATTATCACGGAAATCCCTCCGGGCGCTTCATTTTTTCTCTTATTCCGTTCTAGTTCTAGTTAGATCAATAACCAGCTGTTGAGGATTTCTCAAATACTCGGTGTTAATTTGTACTTCTCGAGTATTTAAGTGCTGAAGAGCATCGGGAGTAAGATGTTTTGTACACCTGTCTAAAATGGTGGAAATTTCTCGAGAAGGAATGCCTAATTTTTCTCTTAAGATTTCCTTTCGGGCATCCGGTAAGAAAATAAGTTTTATTCCCCAACTAGATTCTGCTCCGGACTGATAATCATCTATATCCACTTCCCAGCGCTGAATAATTTCTGGTATTTCTTCCGGATCACATCCATACTTTAAACCATAATGGACCGAAGCGTCAATTAATAGAGGAGAAATTCCTGCTTCCGTCAGTCGATGACTATACGTTTCTGGAGTATAAGTTATTCTAATTTTTTCTGTTTCAGTTATTATTTTATTTGGTAGATCCGTCTTAACCGGATATTGTTTCAACATTTGACTTAATGTTTCTGCAGGATGATTAACTAAAGCTTCATTTACTTCCACTTCTCTTATTTCTGTCGAAGGAAGGTGATACAAAAAATCCGTTAAGGTCTCTTCTAAAACCCGGTTGACTGCTCTTCCTCCTAAATGAGCATAAGCTGCTGCTTTTCTGGCTAGAGCATTTAATCCGTCTTCAGTAAAATTTAGGTCAATTCCGTATGCTGCAAAGTTACGTTGTCTTCCAGCGATACCAGCATATTTAGGGAGATGTAAGATTTGACGTAGATGCTCCTCTGTCAATTTTTCTAAGTAAACTACATTAGGGACACGAGCTAAAAACTGCGGATCAAAGCCATACTTGACTAAGTCTTGAGTAATGGGAATTAAAGAAGGGGCTTCTTCTATGGTTACAGAAAAACCAATTATTTTCTTATCTACCCGATCTCTGACAATTTCTTGTAATCCATCAAAAGCACCGCTCATCACAAAAAGCATATTTCTAGTATTAATGGTTTGATCATTACCTCCATGAGTATACAAACTGATCGATGCTCCTTCCATCACTCTGAGCAGTTCTTGCTGGACAGACTTTCCTCCAATGTCTCGATAATTTCCCGGAGGAGTGGCCAATTTATCAATTTCATCAAAATAGACTATGCCCATTTCTGCCAGAGCAAAATTTTTGTCTACTTTCATCAGTAAGGCTCGGAAGACATCATTAACATCATCTCCAACATATCCCGATTCAGTTAAAACACTAGCGTCTTGGATAGCAAAGGGTACGCCGATAATTCTAGCAGCCGTTTCTAAAATAAGGGTTTTCCCTGAACCCGGATCACCAATAAGCATTAAATTAGGTTTAGGTTCTTTCTGCAAAGGTTCTAACCTTTGAACCTGATCGTACTGTAATCTTCGATAATGAGTACAAATAACCCTAGAGACTACTCTTTTAGCTTCCTCTTGTCCCACAACATATTCGTCCAAGGAAGCCTTTAAGTTAATAGGAGTAAGATTAAAATTATCTAATTTAAATTCTTCGAGTTTATTCTTTAGTAAGGCACATAAATTTCGTTCTAAATCGTAAGAATTAAATATAACCTCTTCTTTCTAATTTCATAAGAGGTGTTACTTATGAAATTAATTCCAAAAAATTCTTATGAAGAGGTTAAA
>Ga0172375_10008313_pt1 | contig 13984 bp, 15 predicted proteins | sample LakKiv1m_FD_114537 | JGI IMG/M metagenome (GOLD analysis project Ga0172375, IMG submission 114537) | Freshwater microbial communities from Kabuno Bay, South-Kivu, Congo - kab_092012_11.1m | ecosystem: Environmental > Aquatic > Freshwater > Lake | place: Democratic Republic of the Congo...
GAACGGGTCGAGCAGGGCGCGTACGTCAACGCCCTCCTTCCCGAAGCTCTGCGGCGGACACGCCTCACCGTTCGAGACAAGGCGTTCGCCACCGATCTCGTGTACGGAACGGTGCGGATGCAGCGTGCTCTCGATCATCTGCTGTCGACGGTCTCGTCACGCCCGCTCGAGGTTCTCGATCCGTCGGTGCGTGCGGCGCTGCGCCTCGGCGCCTACCAGCTCGTGCGCGGGGTCGCCTCCCACGCCGCGGTCGGCGAGACGGTTGCAGTGGCCCCCGAGCGCGCCACCGGCTTCGTCAACGGGGTCTTGCGGGCGCTGACGAGGCTCGGGCCGCCATGGTCCTGGCCGGAGGGTGACGGCGTGGAGGCGATCGCAGTGCGCACCTCGCACCCCGACTGGATGGTCGAGTCCCTCACGGCGGAGCTCGGCACGCGCGATGCACTGCTGATGCTCGACCGTGACAACGCTGCGCCCGCTGTGACGCTGCGCGTCAACCCGCGCCGTACCACCGTGGAAGCCCTGACCGCCGAGCTCGAGGGGGCGGGCGCTCACGTGGAGAGGGGGTCACTGGTCGGCGACGCCCTAGTGGTCCGCTCGATCGGTGACCCTCGCTCTCTTGCGGCCGTGGAGTGCGGGCGTGCCACACCGCAGGACCAGGGGAGCCAGGCGGTCGTAGCCATCGTCGCCCCGGAACCAGGGGAGCGGCTGCTCGACCTGGGCGCAGCTCCGGGAGGGAAGGCGACCGGTCTGGCGCAGCGGATGAACGATCGCGGTCTCGTCGTCGCTCTCGACGTCAACCCGGGCCGCGTCAGGCTCATTCGCGACGCTGGGCGGCGGCTCGGGCTGCACTCCGTGAAGCCGGTTGTGGCCGACGGCCGCGCGCTGCCGGTGGGCAGCGGGGGTTTCGACAGGGTCATCGTCGATGCTCCGTGCTCCGGGTTGGGTGTTCTCCGTCGCCGCCCCGACGCTCGTTGGCGGGTGCAACCGGCCGACGTAACCGAGCTTGCGATCCTGCAACGTGAGCTCCTCTCCTCCGCCGCGCGCTCGGTGCGCCCGGGCGGGCGCCTGGTTTACGCCGTGTGCACGCTCACACGGGCCGAGACGCTCGACGCCGATGAATGGGCAGCAGCGAACCTGGGCGACTTCGTCGCCGTCGACCGCCCGGGCGCACCGTGGCGTCCGCACGGCCGTGGCGCTCTCATCCTGCCCCACGACGCAGGCACCGACGGCATGTTCGTGCTCTCGCTCGAGCGCAGGGGTTGAGCCGTGAAGCCGAGCCCGAGGCGGTGCGCGAGGCGCGCCGCGGTGAGGTCGCGCGGATACCCTCGGCGACCATGAAGATCGCACCGTCGATCCTGGCATCCGACTTCGCCCACCTCGCTGCGGAGGTAGAGCGCGTGTCCGCAGCGGTCGACCTCCTGCACGTCGACTGCATGGACGGCCACTATGTGCCGAACCTCTCGATCGGCCCTCCGGTGGTCGCCTCGCTACGCAGGTGCACCGATCTGTACCTCGACTGTCACCTGATGTGCTCGGAGCCGGCGACCCTGCTGGCAGCATTCGCCGATGCCGGTGCCGACGGGGTCACCGTTCACGTCGAGCTGGGTGATCCCCGCCCCCTCCTCGACGAGATACGCGGCCTCGGGATGCGCGCGGGCCTCACCTTCGAGCCGACAACGCCGTTCGCCGCAGTAGAGCCGTACCTAGAGGAGATCGACACGCTTCTCGTGATGAGCGTGCGCACCGGCTTCGGAGGTCAGTCATTCATCCCTGAAGTACTCGACAAGCTCGTCGAAGCGCGCCGTGCGATCGACGCGCGCGGTCTCCCCGTCGAGATCGAGATCGACGGTGGGATAAAGGTTGCGACTGCCCGTCTCGCGGCCGAAGCCGGTGCCGACATCCTCGTCGCAGGCACTGCGATCTTCGGGGCCGAGGATTCGGCCGCCGCCGCGCGCTCCATCCGGGAGGCAGCGTGGGGTTCGTGAACCACGCCGCACGCCGTGGATGTGGGGCCGGCGCATGAACCCGCCCGCGAAGGTAGCGAAGGTGCTGACGGTGTCCGACGGGGCGGCCCGGGGCACACGTGAAGATACGACCGGGCCGGCTCTCGCTGAGCGTCTCAGGGCAGCCGGCTGGGACGTCGTCGAGACGAGGGTCGTGCCCGACGGTGTCGACTCCGTCTCGGCGGCGTTGCGGGAGCTCTGCGCAGGGTTCTCGGGCTTGGTGGTCACGACGGGTGGCACCGGGTTCGGTCCGCGCGACCTGACCCCCGAGGGCACCGACGCGGTGCTGGAACGGAACGCGCCCGGTCTGGCGGAGGCGATCCGCAGGTCCGCCGACGCGTCCGGCCGTGGCCTGGGGATGCTGGGACGTGGCGTCTGCGGCACCCTCGGCGACGCCCTGGTGTGCAACCTCCCGGGCAGTGCCGCAGGCGCCACCGACGGCCTCGACGTAGTGCTGGGCGTGGCGGAGCACGCACTCGACCTGATGAGCGGCGGGCACCCCCACTGAGCGATCTCGGCACCGTAGGGCGTGAGGGCGACTGCTACCCTTACCCCGACAGTCGAGAAGTACCGAACGCCCTCGGGGTCGGGTGGAAGTCCCGACCGGCGGTGACCACGTAGGTGGAAGCCCGCGAAGCCACGGCAGCCCGTCGTGGCCCGACCAGGTGAGATTCCTGGGCCGACGGTCAGAGTCCGGATGGGAGAGGGTGCGAGCGGGCAACCGTCTCGCGACGCGTCACGCGGAGCCTCAGTGCGCCGCGCGGGTCCGGCCTGCCGGATGCGCGACGGGTCGTGAAGCGTTGCGCCGGTCGTTGCCGTCTTGCCCCCGTGGGCGCGGGAGGTTTGACGTGCGCGACGACGAGGCGATGCAGCGAGCCCTTGCACTCGGGCAGTCGGTGCGGCGCGCCACCGCGCCCAATCCCTGGGTCGGCTGCGTGATCCTGAGCGAGGGCCAGATCGTCGGCGAAGGCGCCACACGCCCGCCCGGCGGTGAGCACGCCGAGGCGGTTGCCCTGCGCGTCGCGGGCGAGCGTGCGAATGGGGCGACAGCGGTCGTGACACTCGAACCGTGTTCACATCAGGGGCGAACCGGGCCTTGTGCCGACGCATTGGTCGACGCCGGGGTGAGCCGCGTCGTGATCGCTCTCGAAGACCCGGATCCGATGGTGGCCGGCGAGGGTCTGCGGCGCCTGAAGCACGCCGGGATCGAGGTGAGCGTCGGGGCCGGCGCAGGTGCCGCCGCCGAATCGCTCGAGCCGTACTTGCATCACCGCCGCACGGGGCGCTCCTTCTGCGTGCTGAAGGTAGCGACCAGCCTCGACGGTCGTGTTGCAGCCGCCGACGGCACCTCCAGGTGGATCACGGGTCCTGGGGCCCGTTCAGACGCGCACGGGCTTCGCGCAGACTCCCAGGCGGTCGTCGTGGGTTCGGGCACCGCGCTCGCGGACCGGCCCGCCCTGACGGTTCGCGACGCGCAGCCCGCGCCGGATCGGATGCCGCTGCGCGTGCTGCTCGACTCACGCGGGCGCGTCCCCGCCGAAGGGCCGCTCTTCGATCGTGGCCCGGCGCCGACTCTGGTCGTCACGACGCGCAAGGCGCCGGAGGCTGTGGTGGCGCAGTGGCAGCGGTCCGGTGCCGAGGTGCTCCGGGTGCCGGAGGCTCGGGCCGGTGTGGATCTGGGCGCCACCCTCGCACTGCTGGGTGAGCGTGGGGTGCTACAGGCGATGGTCGAGGGAGGTCCGACGCTTCACGGGGCTCTCCTCGATTCATCGCTCGCAGACCTGGTCGTGACCTACGTCGGGCCGACGCTGCTCGGGACCCGGGGCGTGCCTGGCTACGGCCTCGCCGGCCCGGCGACGATCGCAGACGCGCCGCGCCTGCGGCTGCGCGGGGTCAAGCGTCTCGGTGACGACCTCAGGATCGATTACGCGCCGCAGAGCGAGCGCGACGAACTCGCAGGGCGCGCCGGCGACGTAGGTCCTGTGCGCGGCGGAGAGGAGACCTGATGTTCACCGGAATCGTCGAGGAGATGGGACGGGTGCGCGCCGTCATTCCCCACGACGGCGGAGCACGCATCGAGATCGAGGCGTCCACGGTGTTGGACGACGCCGTGATCGGGGGCTCGATCGCCGTGAACGGCTGCTGCCTGACCGTCGTCGAGCTAGCAGAGGGATGGTGGGCCGCCGACGCAGTGACGGAGACGCTCGCCCGCACCAGCCTCGGGGCTCTTAGGGCCGGCGACGCCGTCAACCTCGAACGCCCGGTGCGCCTCGCGGATCGGCTCGGCGGGCACCTCGTGCAGGGGCACATAGACGGCGTCGGTGCGATCAGGTCGAAGGAAGCACTACCCGACGGGTCGACGTCGGTGCAGATCGAGGTGCCAGATGCGCTGCGCCGCTACCTCGTCGAGAAGGGGTCCGTGGCGGTCGACGGAGTGAGCCTCACGGTCGCCGCCGTCTCGCCCGACGGTTTCGCCGTCGCGCTGATTCCCCACACGCAGGAAGCGACGACGCTCGGGCCGAAGATGCCGGGCGATCCGGTCAATCTCGAAGCCGACGTGATTGCCAAGTACGTGGAGCGGTTGCTGGCCGCGCCCGACAGCGAGAGGAGCTGAAGTGACCTTCACCCAGATCGAGCGCGCGATCGAAGCGGTCAGCCGCGGCGAGCTGGTCGTAGTAGTCGACGACGAGGACCGCGAGAACGAGGGGGACCTCATCATGGCGGCCGAGTGCGCCACGCCCGAGAGCATGGGCTTCATGGTGCGCCACACGAGCGGCCTGATCTGCCTCGCCTTGGAGGGGGCCCGCCTCGACGAGCTGCGACTCCCGCTCATGGTGCAGGGCGCCCAGAACACCGAGTCACAGGGCACCGCCTTCACCATCTCGGTCGACTACCGGCACGGCACGACTACCGGGATCTCCGCCGCCGATAGGGCGGCAACCGTGAGGGCGCTGGCCGACCCGGCCACCCAGCCGTCGGACATCGCCCGTCCCGGCCACATCTTCCCCCTTCGCTACCGGGAGGGCGGCGTGCTCAAGCGCGCCGGGCACACCGAGGCGTCGGTCGACCTGGCGCGGCACGCCGGCCGTTACCCGGCCGGGGTGCTCTCGGAGATCGTGCGCGACGACGGCGAGCCGATGCGGCTGCCCGAGCTAGAGAAGTTCGCCGAGGCGCACGGTCTCGCCATCGCCACGATCGCCGATCTCATCCGCTATCGGAGCCACCGGGAGAAGCTCGTGCGACGTGTCTCGGAGGCGCGGATCCCGACGCGTCACGGCGTCTTCGCGGCGCACGTCTTCGAGTCGATCCTCGACGGCACCGAGCATCTTGCTCTCGTGCACGGCGAGGTGTCGGGTCAAGACCACGTGCTCGTTCGTGTGCACTCGGAGTGCCTAACCGGCGACGTGTTCGGCTCGCTGCGCTGCGACTGTGGCAGCCAGCTGGACCTCGCGCTCGAACGGATCGCGCAGGAGGGGCGCGGGGTGCTCGTGTACCTGCGAGGCCACGAGGGCCGCGGCATAGGCCTCGGGCACAAGCTGCGGGCCTACGCGCTCCAGGAGCGGGGCCGTGACACCGTGGAGGCCAACCTCGAGCTCGGGCTCCCGGTCGACTCGCGCGAATACGGCATCGGAGCGCAGATACTCGTCGACCTCGGTGTCACCACGATGCGGCTGATGACGAACAACCCATCCAAGTACCGCGGCATCGAGGGGTACGGTCTTGACATCGTCGGCCGGGTCTCACTTGCGGTCGAACCGAATCACGAGAACATCGCATACCTTCGAACGAAGCAGGAGAAGCTCGGGCACATGCTCGGGATCGACGAGGAGAATCAGGGCGGGACCTGAGGCCGGGATCGGTGCGCCGCGCGCCCCATGCAGCGCGCAAGCACGACGAAGGCGCTCCAGAGGAAGTCGACTAGGAGGGTCATGGGGACCTATGAAGCAGGCGACGAAGAATTCGACGCGACCGGGATGCGCTTCGGAGTAGTCGCGGGACGCTTCAACCGAAACGTGACCGAACGTCTCCTCGATGGTGTCAAGAGGACACTCCGCGACCATGGGGCGACCGACGACAGAGTCACCGTCACCTGGGTTCCAGGGGCGTTCGAGATCCCACTGGTCGCGCAGCGCCTGGCGGCGTCGGGCTCGGTAGACGCCGTCATCTGCATCGGCGCCGTGATCAGAGGCGATACCGCTCACTTCGAGTACGTCGCCGGGCCATGCGCGTACGGTCTCGCTCGTGTTGCCCTCGACACGGGAATCCCGGTCGTGCTCGGAGTGCTGACCACCGAGAACCTCGAACAGGCGATGGATCGGACCGGTGGCCGCGAAGGACACAAGGGAGAAGAGGCGGCGCGCACCGCGATCGAGATGGTGCGCCTGCTCCGAGATCCGGCCGGGAAGGGAGAGTAGATGCTGCGCATCGTCTTGCCGAAGGGTTCGCTCGAGCGGGCGACCCTCCAGCTCTTCGAGGACGCCGATCTTGCGGTCGTGCGATCGTCTGACGTCGACTATCGCGCATCGATAGATGACCCGCGGGTCGTAGATGTGACGATCTTGCGCCCCCAGGAGATCCCGCGCTACGTGGCTCAGGGCCTCTTCGACGTCGGGATAACGGGGCGTGACTGGATCGAGGAGACCGGCGCTCAGGTGATCACCCTCACCGAGCTCCACTACTCGAAGGCGACGGCACGGCCGATCAGAATGGTGCTTGCTGTGGGAGGTGACTCGGAGCACGTCTCAGTGGGCGACCTGCCGCCGGGAGTGCGTGTTCACACCGAGTATCCCGAGCTGACACGTCGATTCCTCGAAGCCCACGGTGTCGATGCCGAGGTAACGCTCTCCTACGGGGCGACGGAGGCGAAGATCCCCGAGATCGCCGACGCCGTGGTCGAGATCACCGAGACTGGTCGAGCCCTCCGAGCCGCAGGCCTACGCATCATCGAGACGATCCTCGTCTCCTACACCGAGCTCATCGCGAACCCCGCTTCGCACGCCGATGCCGAGAAGCGCAAGGCCATGGAGCAGCTGCAGACCCTCCTCTCGGGCGCGCTCGAAGCTCGCGGGCGGGTGCTGGTGAAGCTCAACGTCGACGAGGCGAACCTGCAGGCGGCGGTCGCGCTGCTGCCTGCGCTCAAGTCGCCGACCGTCTCGAAGCTCTACGGAGAAGATGGTTATGCGATCGAGACCGTCGTCGCGAAGTCCGACATCAACATCCTCATCCCGGCGTTGAAGGACGTAGGCGCCACGGGCATCATCGAGCTGCCGATCGCGAAGATCGTGCCATGACCACAGCATCCGGCGATGACCTGCCGGGTAGGGCGCGAGATGGCGTGGTAGCGGAGTTCGACGAGAGGCGCGGTATCGGTATCGTCGTCGGCGCCGACGGTGCCCGGCACGGGTTCCACTGCACCGCGATCCTCGACGGGTCACGAACCATCGTCGTGGGTGCAGCGGTCCGCTACGAGCTGCGCACCGGTCCGCTCGGACGCGAGGAGGCGACGAGCGTCAGCCCGATGTAGGCCCGTCGGCGGACGCGTCGGCGATCCGGACGAAGAGCACTTGGAGCTGGGAGAGGCCGTCGCGAAGCGGCATCTCGTGTTCGCCGAGGCGCGCGGCGAGGCCATCTACGAGGGCCGCCATTGCGTCGAGGGCGAGGCCGGCGTTCGCCAGGTCGGCCACCGGTGGCCTGCCCCCTTCGTCGGGTGGCGTGGCTACGCCGAGGTAGATGAGCGCCAGCTGAAAGATCTGCACGGCATGGTTCGCGAGCACGTCGATCGCGGGGGTCGAGCGCAGCTCTTGGTGGAGGCGGCGCACAGCCTCCAGCTCCTCGGCCGAGAGGTTCTCGGATACCGGAGGGACTCCGTCGGGGGGCGCATGCGTGTGGCCGGGACCCGACGAGGGATCGATGCCCGGCGCCGCCGGAGGCTCTTCGCGGGGTCGGTGCTCGCCCGACGGTGTCCAGAGGGTGCTCACGCTGATATCCTGCCAGGTAATCGATCAGGGAAGTGGGACGCCTCGTCCCCACCCGGCCGCCGTTCGCAGCCATGAGGCTGAGCTCGGGAGCTCGGGTCCATTGCACCGGAGACCCACCCGGGGTTTCGAGCGGCGGTGGATACTTCCCGTGTCCGCCGTCGCTGCGCGTCGGCGGTGAGTGCGAAGAGGTGATGCCGCAATCGCTACTGACGACACCCGGATCAACGACCGGATCCGCGCCCGCCAAGTGCTCCTCATCGGGGCAGACGGTACGCAGTACGGGGTGAAGAGCCTGTCCGAGGCCCTAGCCATAGCCCTCGAGTCCGAGCTCGACCTAGTGGAGGTCGCGGCGGCCGCAGATCCACCGGTCTGCCGCATCATGGACTATGGAAAGTGGAAGTACGAGCAAGACCAGCGGCGCAAGGAGTCGAGACGGAAGACTTCGAACGTCGTCATCAAGGAGATGAAGTTCCGGCCCAAGATCAGTGGGCACGACTACGAGACCAAGATGAAGCACGTCGAGCGCTTTCTTGCCGAGGGATCGAAGGTCAAGCTCACGATCATGTTCCGGGGCCGCGAGATGGCACACCCCGAGCAAGGCCGCAAGATCCTCGAGCGCGTGGCCGAGCAGGTCAGCGAGTTCGCGGTCGTCGAATCGGCACCGAAGCAAGACGGTCGCAACATGACGATGGTCCTGAACGCCACCAGGAAGCCTGCATCCAAGCCGAAGCAGCGCACGTCGGAGAAGGCGGCGGGTCAGGTGGAGCAGGGGGAGCGGGTCGAGCACGTCGAGATCGAGGTGGAGGTCGAGGAGGATCCTTCGGGCGCCCCGCGCGAAGCGTCGGTCGACGCGGGGGGTAGCTGATCCAGTCAAGCGCGGGTGTGATTCCCGCCGTACGACGCAACGGGCAATTCGAGTTCAGAGACCGAGACGAGCGAAGAGATAGATCATGGCGAAGATGAGGACGAGTAGAGGAGCGGCGAAGCGCTTCAAGATCACCGGCACCGGTCGTATCAGGCGCCGCAAGGCTTTTCGCGACCATCTGCTCGAGAAGAAGTCGAGCCGACGCACGCGGCGCCTCGGTCGCATCGAGGATGTCTCCCCGGGCGATCTCAAGCGCATCAAGCGGATGCTCGGACGGTAGGAGGACGGAATGTCAAGGGTGAAGCGATCTGTCGGTGGCGCCAAGAGCCGCCGTGCGGTGCTCGAGCAGGCTCAGGGGTACACGGGAGCGCGCAGCCGTCACCTGAGGAAGGCCAACGAGCAGGTGATGCACTCGCTGCGCTACGCATATCGCGACCGCAGGGCCCGCAAGGGCGAGTTCCGGCGTCTCTGGATAGTGCGAATCAACGCTGCGTGCCGCATGAACGAGATCTCCTACTCGCGCTTCATCGCCGGCCTGAAGGCGGCGGAGGTCGATGTAGACCGGAAGGTCCTCGCCGACCTGGCAGTTCGGGAGCCCGCGACGTTCGGCGCTCTCGTAGCGACCGCATGCGAGGCGCTCGACGCGGCGTGATCCCGGCGCGGGCGTGAGCGAGCCGCTCGGCCCGCGCAATCTCGACGTCCGGCGGCTGCGCGATCTGCTGCGCCGCCACGATGTCCGGGAGGCCACGGGCCGTTTCGTGCTCGAAGGGCCGCGCTTGCTGGCAGCGGCACTCGATCGGGGCGTGTCCGATCTCGAGTGCTTCGTGGACTCGGAAGGCGAGCGCCGTTGGGCCGCGGTGATGGAGCGCGCGAGAGCATCCGGAGTCCGGGTTCGGCGTCTCGGTGTTGGGGTCGCAGAGCGCGTCGCCGACACGGTGACGTCGCAGGGGGTGCTGACGAGCGCGCCGCTGAAGCGGCACGGCGGACACCTGCTCGACGATCTGCCACTCGACGCGCTCGTGGTCGTGTGCACCTGCGTCTCCGATCCGGGCAACGCCGGAACGCTGCTCCGCTCGGCGGAGGCGGCGGGTGCGCATGCCGTCGTCCTCGGAGAAGGATCAGTCGATGCGTACAATCCCAAGGCAGTGCGCGCCTCGGCAGGCGCAGTTCTCGGTGTACCGGTCGCAGAAGGTGTGAACGCAGTGGAGATCCTGGAGGCCCTCGGTAGACGAGGCGTGAAGCGCGTCGGCGCTGTTGCAGTGAGCGGCGAGCCTTACGACTCCGTCGATTTCAGAGGACCGACGGCTCTCGTCCTCGGGCACGAGGCCCGTGGTCTGATCGACGACTTGCCGCTGGACGCTCTCGTAACGATCCCGATGTCGGGGAGGGCCGAGTCGTTGAACGTCGCGATGGCGGGCACGGTGTTGCTCTTCGAGGTGAGTCGTCGCCGTCGAACACCGGGAGTCGCAGGTCACGGAGGAAGGCGCAAGTGAGCGACGGTGGGGTATCCGACCTTCTGAGTCGCGCCGAGGCGGCGGTGAACGCCGGGCGCGCCGCGGCGGTCGCCGCAGCGACCCGCGCTGATCTCGACGACGCCGAACGGACGTTTCTCAAGAAGGGCGACCTCCTCGCGGTTCGAGAGGCCATCAAGGGAGTGCCCGCGGAGCATCGTGCGACCGTGGGTCGCTCCCTAGCAGAGGCGCAGGCATCGCTCCGCGCTGCTATCGACGCCCGCCGCTCCGAGCTCGCTGCGTCGGAGGCGGCCGTCGACCGGGAGCGGGAACGGCTTGACCTCACGATCGGAGGGAGCGGCTACAGGCGTGGCCACCTCCACCTCGTCACGCAGATCTGGCGGGACCTCGAGGACATCTTCGTCGGGCTCGGCTACCGCGTCGCAGAAGGTCCCGAGGTCGAAGACGACTGGCACAACTTCGAGGCTCTCAACTTCCCTCCCGGGCACCCCGCGAGGGCGATGCAGGACACGCTTTACGTCCGCGTCGGAGAACCCGAGCAGGTACTCCTCAGGACCCACACCTCGCCGGTGCAGATCCGCGTCATGGAGGAGCACCGACCACCCATCTACTTCGTCGCTCCCGGTCGCGTCTACAGGCGTGACACGCTCGACGCCCGGCACTCGCCGGTGTTCCATCAGATCGAGGGGCTCGTCGTAGACCGCGGCATCACGATGGGGGATCTGATGGGGACGATCGAGACGTTCGTGCGCGCGGTCTTCGGGCCGGGCACAAGCGCCCGGTTCCTGCCGTCCTTCTTCCCGTTCACCGAGCCGTCGATCGAGTTCGCCATGACGTGCATCTTCTGTGAGGGCAGGGGTTGTGGTGTCTGCTCCAAGACGGGCTGGATCGAGCTCGGTGGCGCGGGAATGGTGGACCCGAACGTCTTCACCGCCGTTGGCATCGATCCGGAGGAGTACAGCGGGTTCGCGTTCGGCTTCGGGATCGACCGCCTCGCCCAGATGCGTTATGGCGTGGATCACGTCAAGACGCTGTGGGACGGCGACATCCGCTTCCTGGAACAGTTCTGAGGTAGCCGTGCGAGCTCCGCTCTCCTGGATCCGTGACTTCACACCCGTCGTCGCCACGACGGGTGAGATCGCCGACGCGCTCAACCAGCTCGGGCTGGAGGTCGAGGCCATCGACGAGCCGGGGCGTGACGTCGACGGCGTCGTAGTGGGCCGAATCCTCGATGTGGTCGCACATCCCGATGCCGACAGGATCCAACTTGCCGATGTCGACTTCGGTGACGGCACGACGCGCGTCGTATGCGGCGCGCCGAACATCTACGCGGGGATGGTCGCGCCTTTCGCGAAGATCGGAGCGAGCCTGCCGGGCGGGTTCCGGATCGAGCGCCGCAAGATCCGAGGCGTCGTCTCGGAGGGAATGCTCTGCTCGGCGCGCGAGCTCGGCCTGGGTGACGACCACTCGGGGATCCTGGAGCTCCCCGTCGACGCCCCTCTCGGCAGCGACGTCCGGGAGGTGCTCGGCCTCGACGACGTCGTCTTCGACCTCGCGATCACCCCGAACCGGCCCGACGCGATGGGGGTGGCCGGCGTAGCACGAGACATCGCTGCTCACTTCGGGCTGCCGTTCGACGCTCCCGCTACCGACGCCTGCGCGGTCGTCGACTCGATCGACGGGGCCACGGTCGTCGTGGAGGACCCGGATCGCTGCCCGCGCCTCGTGGCACGAGTCGCGCGTGTGCGTCTCGGTGCGTCACCGGCCTGGATGCAGCGGCGCCTGACGCTCGCGGGGATGCGCCCGATCAGCAATGTGGTCGACGTGACGAACTACGTGATGTTGGAGCGAGCTCGGCCGTTGCACGCCTTCGACCTAGGCCGGATGGGGGGTCGCGGCATCCTCGTTCGGACTGCCCGCGCGGGGGAGCGGATCGTCACGCTCGACGGTGTGGAGAGAGCGCTCACGGTAGAGGACTTGCTCATCTGCGATGCCGAGAGCTCTCCGCAGGCCATCGCAGGCATCATGGGCGGTGCGACCGCCGAGGTCTCCGAGGAGACCCGCGAGATCATCCTCGAATCGGCGTACTTCGCTCCAAACGGGATAGCGCGCACGTCAAAGCGCCTGGGGCTGCGCTCCGAGGCGAGCGCCCGCTTCGAGCGGGGCGTCGATCCGAACGGAGCGGCGGCCGGCGCGGACCTGGCGATGCGCCTGCTCACCGAGGTCGCCGGAGCCGACGCCGTACCGGGATCGATCGACGTCTATCCCGCCCCGGTGGAGCGCACCGTCATCAAGGTGAGGACACGGCGGGTCAATGCGATCCTGGGTACCGATCTCAGCGCTGAGGAGCTGCGTTCCCTCATCAGTCCGCTCGGCATCGAGGTCGGGGGCGGGCCACCCGAGGAAGCTGACGTCGGCGACGGCGTGATGTCGGTCTCGGTACCGACCTTCCGTCCCGACGTCGTGCGCGAGATCGACGTGATAGAGGAGGTCGCACGACGGCACGGCCTGCAACGGATCGGGCGTACGGTTCCGTCGAGCGCCGACGCGAGCGGTGGGCTCAGCAAGGCGCAGAGGGATCGCCGACTCGTTGCCGACGTGCTCGTCGGTGCGGGCTGTGACGAGGCGTTCACCCTCCCGCTCATCGCTGCGGAGGCGGCCGCCCGGTTCGGCGGCGCGGATGGCGGCCTCGTGGAGGTCGAGAACCCGCTGCGCGCAGAGGAGTCGGTACTCCGCGCGGCGATCCTGCCGGGGCTCCTCGATGCGGCGCGGTTCAACGCAGCGCACGGCAACCCCGACGTAGCCCTCTTCGAGGTCGGCCACGTCTTCCGACCGCCCGCCGGTGGATCCCTCCTTCCAGACGAGCAGGACCACATCGCCGCACTGCTCGCGGGACGCGTGCGACGCCGCCCGCACGAGGCCGACCGACCTGTGTGCACCGCCGACGCCGTCGCTCTCGTCGAGGCGCTCTGCGCTGCGCTCGGCCTGGCCGACCTGCGGCTCGACAACGTGACCGGCGCACCGGGATTCCATCCAGCGCGGTGCGCTGCAGTGATAGTCGACGGCGATGTGGTCGGGCACGTGGGGGAGGTCGAAGCCGCTGTCCTTGCCGTGCTCGACCTCGCGGGTCCCGTCGCGGCGATGGAGATCGACTTGGGGCGGCTCTTGGGGGCCGCGCGCAGAGAGCGTGCCTACCGGCCTCTGTCGAGGTTCCCCGGGGCGAGCGTCGACCTCGCCTTCGTCCTGCCCGAAGGGGTCTCGTCGGCCCGTGTGGTGGAGACGCTGCGCGAGGTGGGAGCCGACTTGCTGGAAGATGTGCACCTCTTCGACATCTTCCGCTCCGAGCAGCTCGGCGCCGGAAGGGTGAGCCTCGCATTCGCTCTGCGCTTCCGCTCTCCCGAGAGCACGCTCACCGACGACGAGGTCGCCGGTCTCAGGCAGCGCTGCATCGACGCGGTGATCTCCGCGCACTCGGCCGAGCTGCGCGCCTGAGCGTCGCGCGTGCGCGCCCGCCTCCGCAGCTGGGTGCTTGCAGAGATATGCATGTGCATGTATCCTATGCAGTATGACGTATCAAGTTGGTGTCGTCGGCGCTTCGGGCTACGCGGGGGCGGAGCTCCTACGGCTCCTCGCCTCGCACCCGGACCTCGAGGTCGGCCACGTCAC
>Ga0172375_10008314_pt1 | contig 13983 bp, 11 predicted proteins | sample LakKiv1m_FD_114537 | JGI IMG/M metagenome (GOLD analysis project Ga0172375, IMG submission 114537) | Freshwater microbial communities from Kabuno Bay, South-Kivu, Congo - kab_092012_11.1m | ecosystem: Environmental > Aquatic > Freshwater > Lake | place: Democratic Republic of the Congo...
CGCGTCTCTTCCAGCCTTCGGTGCGCCGGTTCTTCACGTTATCGCGGCCGGCCGCTGACGCCGGAACAAAGCCCGGGATCATGGACACGAACCTCTGGTCGTACGCCGTGCGGCGGCAGGCCGGCCTCGCAACCACCCTGAAGTATTGGCTGGAGTTTCCGGCGAATGTCGACAAGGACTCCACACGCGGGTGGCCGCTCTATGTGCTGCTGCACGGCGCGGGCGAGCGTGGCAAGACTCCGCAGCATTTCAAGGGGTGGGCCGGTTATCCGCGCGGCGGCAAGCCGGATACTTTCATTATTGCTGTGCCGGCCTGTCCCAAAGACACCTATTGGTCGGTGGCCCAGTTGGACGACATGATCGCCGATCTTGCGGCGCGGTATCCGGTGGACAGGGACCGGATCTACATCTCCGGGCACAGCATGGGCGGGGTTGGCTGCTGGAGAATGCTTGCTGCGTTTCCCGGACGTTTTGCGGGCTCGATCATCTGTGCGGCCCTGAGGCCCTCCTTGGACGACGGTGCGGTGGAGCGGATCAAGGATGTTCCGATCTGGATCGTGCACGGGGCCAAGGACGATGCGGCCCCGGTGGCCGGCGCCCGGGAAATGGTCGCCCGCCTTGAGCGGGTCCACGGGCGCTTCCGCTACACGGAGGATCCGGAGGCCGACCATGGCACGATTCTCGGCAAGGCGTTCGGACCGGCAGCGGTCTATGACTGGCTCCTGGAGCAGGCACGCGGCAAGCCGCGGCAAGCACCATTCGCGCCACCGGCGGATCCCGGGCAGAAGAACTGAATGGGAGTGAGCGGGTGTTCAACATGAAACAAACAGGCAAGACAAGTTCGCAAGCGGATTGGCTCAGCAAAGCGCGCATCGGCGCGTTCATGCATTTTCTCCCCGGGATCGGCTCGGGGCCGACTGCGGTCGCCGGACTCGACGTCGAGGCCCTGGCGCAGCAACTGGAAGGGATCGGTGCGCGGTATTTCGTGTTCACGCTGAGCCAGAACAGCGGCTGGGTCAATTCCCCGAACGCCGTCTATGACCGGCTTTGCGGGTTCCGGCCCGGGGAGCGATGCTCGACCCGCGACCTGCCGCTCGACCTCCACCGCGCCCTGAGCGCCCGGGGAATCCGGCTGATGCTTTACTTGCCGTGCCAGGCGCCGAATCGTGATCCGCGCGCTCAGCATGGGTTTGGTTTTGCCCCGGGCCATGTTGACCAGCCGAATGAACCCAGAAGCTGGAACCATCGGGGCGATTTCGTGGGACCAGGCTGCACAGTTCCGCGTCCTGGCGCAGCAGGCCGTTGCGAAGGCGGATCGTGCGAAGCGTGGCAAGCCAGTGCGTGGGACACGTTTGCCGGCCTTGTGCGGCTCGCGGATTCGCCGTCCGGCGGCGATACCTGCTGCCTGGCCGTTCGATGCGAAGGAAGCCCGGCTGAGGCAGGCGGCGTACGCCAGATCTACAGGTTTACCGAGCGAATACGCTGTGGACTTGGGCCGCGGGATCAAACTGGAGCTGGTGCTGATTCCTCCGGGCGTCTTCCAGATGGGCAGCCCGGCCGACGAGAACGGACGCGACAGCGACGAAGCGCAGCGCCGAGTGACCGTGCGGCAGGGCTTCTACCTTGGGAAGTATCCGGTCACGCAGTACCAGTGGGAAGCTGTACTGGGATGCAACCCGAGCAAATTCAAGGGTCCGCATCATCCGGTGGATCAGGCGCGCTGGGAGGATTGCCAGACGTTGTGCGGGAAGCTGGGGGCGGGCTTTCGCCTGCCCGCGGAGCTCGAGTGGGAATATGCCTGCCGGGCGGGAACCAGCGGCGCATTCGCCGGCGGTCTGAATGATCTGGCCTGGCACGACGGGAATAGCGGAGGGGTTTCCCATGCCGTTGGCCGGAGGAAACCGAATGCCTGGGGTTTGCACGACATGCATGGGAATGTCTGGGAGTGGTGTGCGGACTGGTATCATCACGATCCAGGCCGCGCGACCGTTGAGCCCGGCGGCCACGGATCGAAGCGGTGCCGAGTGATCCGTGGCGGCAGTTGGATCAGCGCCGCACGGGACTGCCGTTCCGCCGAGCGCAACGGGCGCATGCCCGGGAATCGCAACGACGATCTCGGCTGCCGGATCGTCTTTTCTGCCTTGAGCTGCCGTGCGTAGCCGGTTGGGTCAGGAGGAACAACAATGGGCGATTCACATTACGAAAGCTTTATGGGCCATGGCCCCAAGCGGATTGCGCACACCGAGCATTGGTCGAACCCGGATGCCGAGACGTATCTGACGGGGATTGACTACTATGCGCACCCTCGACTCTGCCGGCTCAAGATGAGGGAGCTGTATCCGGACTTGTTACTCGCCATTCCGGAGACTGACACGCCCAAACCTAGGCCCGAGGAGCAATCCGACCGGGGAAAGGGGCGCTGGGGCGATGCCTACCGGGATCACTGGCAGCAGGAAGAAGCGAGTCGCCGGTTTTCAAGCATCGAGGATATGCTGCGGTTCAGCCCGTTGGAACAAGGAGACTTCACCGGCTGGCACGTTGTCGTTGACGGCGATTTTCGGAGCGAGAACGTGATCTACGAGCGCATGCGAAAGGGCTATCCGGCCGAGTGGGGCGACCGGGCGGTTCCCGGTATGTCGTCGCAGGCCGGTTTCTACAACACCCTGTTCATGTGGCCTTTACTGGTCTTCGGCTACCAGAACTTCCTCACGATCTGCATGGAGCCCGAGTTCGACCGCATCATGGACGAGTTCGCCGAGATCAACCGGCGCGTCTTCCGGGCGATGGCCAGGTTGCCCGTGAACTTCGTGGTATGCCACGACGACATCGTGCTCGCGACCGGGCCGGTTTGCAGCCCGGCCTGGATGCACAAACACATCTTCCCGCGCTATGAGGAGTTCTGGGAGATCCTGAAGCGGTCCGGCAAGGAAGTGCTCTTCATGGTGGACGGCTGCGTGGACGCGTTCGTGGACGACGTCATGGCGTGCGGCGCGCGCGGCATCATCAGCGAACCGTTCACCGACTACAAGGCCATTGCGCGACGCCACAAGGACTGCTTCCTTGCGGGAGAAGGCGACAACCGTATCCTGATGCGCAACCAGCCGGCCGAGATCCGCGCCATGGTGGAATCCATGGTCGAGACCGGCAGGATGTCCGGAGGCTACATGATGTGCATCGGGAATCACATTCCGTTCAATGTGCCTCCCGAGGCCGTGAAGCGATACCTCGATCTCTCCAAGGAGCTGGCGTACCGATAACGCCCCGACAGCATTCAATACCGTCAGGGAAGTTCCGTCGGGCTGCCGTCCGCTTCGATCACGCGGATGGTCTTCCAAACGCCGGCTCGGAACCGCCAGATCCAGACGCTGGCGATCACCAGCACGAACACGGTGGCCCAAGTCCATTCCGCGTAGAGCCCGAGCCGCAGCGTGTCAGCCACGACGAGCCCTCCGACGAATACGACATAAAGAAGGCCGGTAGCCACGGATGTCCAGCGGGTGTCGCCTGCCGCCATCAGGGCGCCCAGAAGGGTGATGTTGAAGGCGTCAATAAACTGCATCAGCATGTAGCCGGTCATGGAAAGGACGAGCGGCCCGGCGAGCCGCATCACCTGTCGGATCAGCAGGAAATCGAAGCGAACGTGCATAGGGTTCATCACGGGACACGCTCACAGGTGCGCAGGGCAGTTTTCGAGTCTGATCTCATGGACGTTTCAGAGCAGTGCCGAGCGGCGGCGGTAGACACGCGGTGCGACGCCGGCGTGCCGCTTGAACAACTTGCTGAAATAGTAGGGGTCATCGATGCCCACAGCCTGTCCCACCTCGGCAATGCCGAGCGTGCTGGTTGCCAGCAGGTAGCGCGCAATGCGAAGCCGTGCCGCAACGATGTACTGCGCCGGCGTGGTCTGTAACTCACGCCGGAATTGACGGTGGAGCCACGACACGCTGTGCCCCGCCACGGCTGCAGCCTCGGCAAGATAGAGCGGCTGCTGCAAATGGTCGTCCAGATACTGTCGCGCCCGCTGCAGGTCGAGCGGGAGTCTGCGCGCGGCGGGCCGCGCCTGGTTGAAGAAGGCCGTCATCTCGGCGACCAGCAGTGAAGCCAGGGTCCGCAGGTCATGCTCGGGTGCTGACGCCGTGCGGCAATGCCGGACGACATACTCGGCAAGGGACTGCAGCGGCGTCTCTTCGTCAAAGTGTCCGTGCCGGAGCCCCGCAAGTCCTGGCCACGGCGCATCGGAACGACAACGGGCCAGCGCCGGGAGTTCTCCGGTCTTATGGGCCACGCCCCATACCCGGGGGCTGCCGGGCCGCTCGTGGGGGATCACATGGATGCCGGCGACGAGGAAGGGTTCGCGGGCGTCGGCGGTGTAGGTGATCGTGTGCGCCCACGGGGTCAGCAGGACGTCGCCTGCCCCGAACGCCAGCGTCTCCGTGTTGACCCGGACCTGTCCGCGTCCGGCCTTGCACCACAGCAGCATCCGGCTGCGGACGGGGGCGTGGGTGAAGCACTGGTCCGGCGCAAACTGGAAGTAGTTCGCCAATGCGATTCTGGGTTGCGAATGACGCATGCCAGAATATTACAAGAAGTTCCGGCGGATGCCATTCCGAACCGTCGGCATTGTCGTCTATAGTATCCGCAACAGAGGAGAAAAAGCCATGCGGTCGTTGCGGCGCCATGAGCGGATGACTTCCAAAGAACGCGTGATGACCACCTTCGCCCATCAGGAGCCAGACCGGGTCCCGATCGGGTACTGCGCGAACCAGGGAATTGATCGCCGCTTGTACGAAGCCCTGAAGACGGAGATGAAGGAAGGTGAATGGGTGGGCGACGTGCTGGGTGTGGACTTCCGCTACGTTGAGGCGCCCTACCGCGGCAAACGGCTGCACGCCGAGATCGAAGGCATGGGCGTGAACGAACAGTGGGGAATCCGCACCCGCTGGATCGAGCACCCGAGCGGCGGCTACTGGGACTATTGCGATTTTCCGCTGCGTGACGCCGACGAGGATGCGGTCGCGAAGTGGCCCATGCCGAATCCCGACGACTTCGACTACAGCGCCGTGGTGGGTGCCTGTGAACGAAATGCCAACTTCGCCGTGCATGCGGGTCATGGCGGCTGGGGCGACATCATCAACATGACCGGCATGCTCCGGGGCATGGAGCAGGTGTTGGTGGACTTGATCACCGACGATCCGGCAGGGTTGCTGTTGATTGATCGCCGCATCGACATCATGGTCGAGGTGTTGAAGCGCACGCTGGAAGCGGGCAAGGGCAAGATAGACTTCCTCTGGCTTGGCGAGGATCTGGGCACGCAGCATACGCCGATCATGAGCATGGACCTCTTCCGCAAGCATATCCGGCCACGGCACCAGCGGTTTGTTGACTTGGCCAAGTCCTATGGACTGCCTGTGATGATTCACACCTGCGGCAGCAGCAGTTGGGCTTATGAGGACTTCATCGAGATGGGCATCACGGGCGTGGACACGCTCCAGCCGGAGGCCACGAACATGTCGCCGGAGTATCTCAAGAAGACGTTCGGCGGGCGGCTCTCCTTCCACGGCTGCATCTCGACCGCCGGCCCGGTGGCCTACGGCACGCCGGAGGAGGTCACGGCCTACTGTCGCAAGACGTTGGAGATCATGATGCCCGGCGGCGGCTACTGCTTCGCGCCGACCCACGCCTTGCAGGACAACTCCCCGACGGAAAACGTCCTCGCCATGTACGAGGCGGCGCACACCTACGGGCGGTACTGACCGGCAATGCCGAGTCTATCAGGCCATCGCGAACGATCCGCTGACGGCTTCCGTCCTGTCCCTCGGCGAGATCCGGAAGATGGTGGCCGAGATGTTCCGGAAGAACAAAGCGTATCTGCCCAACTTCAAGAATCTCAACCTCTGAGACCGCAATTCAGTCTGTTCCCCTGCCGTCAGGTCAGGCGAGGGGCCTGGCCGCGAACTCTCCGTGGGGGTGCCTCGCGCCATGCCATAGCCGAGAAGTGCAAGTGCCCCTTATGAACGGTCCCCGGGGAACGCCCCGTATTCGAATCGCAATCGCAAGAGCCAAAGCGTGAGCTTGCTTTTCAACAGTTTGGCTGGCACAGTGCCAAATCATGAAACAGGTTCGCAATTTCGAATCCGCCACAGTGCATAAGAAACTGGGTTTTCCCCGTGTGCGCAGAAGTCACAGTGCCCGGCAGGCTTTCGAGAGGGAACTGACACGCCTGCGCGCGATGTCCATTGAAAGTCGTATCAATGAGGCGCTCTCGCTGAAGGATCGCTTCGCATGGTTGAAACCTGCGATGAAGGATGCCTGAGCCATGGAATCTCCGCAGCACATGCTGTGCGCGGCCGAGCAGGTGGTCACGATCCTCTAAGCTTTATGCGGGTGGACTCAGCTCCAAAGCCGATATTCTCGAATTGCTCAGGCGCAACCCCGGCGTGGACCTCGACGAAATCCGTGCGGTCTGCAAGCGTTACCGGCTGCGAGGCTTGGAAGACGTCCTGGCGGAACTTGAGTAAAGGGCCGCCCACCGTCACCGTTTTCGGTAGCGGGGCAGTGGCCCGGAAGATGTGGCGGAGATTGAACTCGCAGCAAAAGCCAGTATGCACCGCGATCACGCGCCAGGGCGGCGTACGCGGGCAAACGCTCGCGGTCCCATGCGGTGGGCGCTCTGGAACCTGCCTCCGGGCGTCAGGTCAGGCGATGGTCATGGCCGCGGCGCCAGAGACCGGGCGGTTGACCGAACGTGGCCCGGAAGACGCGGCTGAGGTGGAACTCGCTGCAAAAGCCGGTCTGCTCCGCGACCACGCGCAGAGGCGTATCGGCGACGGCAAGCAGACGGCAGGCCTCGGACAGGCGCAGGTGCTTGAGATGGTCCATGGGCGAACGCCCGATCAGCCGCCGGAACAGGACATGGAACTGCGGCACGGAGAGGTTCGCGCAACGGGCCAGATCAGCCACGGCAAGGGGCTCGGCCAGGCGCGCCTTCATGAGCGCGAGAGCCGGGCCCAGGCGATCCCGCTGCCGCACCAACTCCGCGGCGTCCGGCCGGAACGGTGCGATGTCGCATAGCAGTCCGAGCGTCCGGAAGGCCAGCTCCTGCGGTCGCGCCGGCGCCTTCAGCGGGTGTGCCGGATCGGGCATGAGCCGCCGCAGTTCCTCGATGACCTCTTCGAAGGGGGCGCAGGAACGAGCGGATACGCGCAGGGGTAGATCGAGGAGGTTGGCAACGTCCAGGGACTGAAACAGCGAGATTCGCAAGTGGATCCAGCGCGCTCGCATCCGGTTGCCATGCTTCGCATCGCCGTGGTGCGCGATGTGCAGCGGCAGGTTGGGGCCGGTCAGAAACGCTTCGCCCGGGGCGAGATCCAGAAGCGGGGCGCTGCCGATAGCGATCCCGTAGTGCCCTTGGACAGCTTGCGCGAAGATCGTGGCCGGACTGGTCTTGCGGTGAGAGCCGCCATCCACGGTCATATCGAAAGCGCCGGTTTCACAGACTTCGACCCTCAGTTCACCCGGCGGCAACGTAGCGAGATTCATGGTGATTGCCTCGCAATAGGATTGTGCATGACCACAATAGCACAGGGCATACTCCGGAGATGCATTACTAGAGTATTGTATATCGGCGTGGATGGCAACGTCCGACAGACGTATCCGAGGAGCGCAGGATGCAAACCGCAATGCGTGAAGCAACCCGAGAGCCCGGAATCGCGACTCAATTGGCAGGGCATGGCTTCGGCGTGGCCACACCGTTCACGGGGTCGGCGCGGCTGAGTCAGGCCACACGCGAACTGGCTGCGCGCTACCTTTCGGGCGAGATCGGCCGCTCGGTCAAACCGGCCGCCTTCGCGATGGACCCGGCGTTCCTGGCTGCCTCGCCCACGCTCAACCGCCACTACGCCGAGGCCATCCGCCTGATTGCCGCGCAGGCGCCGCTGCGTATCCTGCCCGGCGAGCGGCTTGCTGGCGCAGCCACCTTGCGCGAGGCCGCGGAGCACAAGATTCCTGTCACCCCCTTCTGGTCGCTCAGCCATACCACGCTGGGATTCGAGAAGGCCTTGCGGATCGGTTACCGTGGCCTGCGCGTCCAGATCGCGGAACGTCTGACGCGCGGCGGTCTCGACGCGGCGGGCGTGGACCTGCTGGAATCCATGCTCACCTGCCTGGATGCCGCCGCTCACTGGCACACTCGATATGTGACCGCTCTCGAGTTGTTGGTTGCCGAATCCGAGGGGGAGGCTCAGCGGAACTACAAGGCCGTGCTGACCTCGTTACGGAATGTGCCTGAACAGCCGCCCCGGACCTTTCGAGAGGCCGTGCAGGCGCTCTGGATGCTCTGGGACTTCCAGCGCCTGTGCGGGAATTGGAGTGGAATCGGCCGCATTGACAAGCTGCTCGGCCCTTTTCTCGACCGTGACCTGGCGTCGGGCGCAATCACCCTCGCCGAGGCGCGCGAACTGTTGGCGCATTTCTGGATCAAGGGGTGCGAGTGGGCCAACGGTCGCAGCCATTGTCTGGGCGACAGCCCAAGCTCCGGCGATGCCCAGTACTACCAGAACATCGTGCTCGCCGGCGTGGATGAGCGCGGACAACCCGTCGCCAACGAGGTGACGGAACTGGTTCTCGATGTGGTCGAGGAACTGCACATCTCCGATTTTCCCATCGCGGTGCGCATCAACGCGGGCACACCGGAACGGTTGCTGCGCCGCATCGCGGAGATCCAGCGCCTCGGCGGCGGGATCATCGCTGTGTACAACGAGGACCGGATCATCCCGACGCTCACGAGTTTCGGCTACCCGATCGAAGAGGCCCGTGACTTCGCCAACGACGGCTGCTGGGAAATCCTCATCCCCGGGAAGACCTCCTTCGGCTACCAGGCGTTCGACGTCCTGCTTCTGCTGCAGGAGACGCTGGGGCTCTCCGCCGCCGCACCGGAGGCCGCGCAGCCGGCTGCGTTTCCCGACTTCGAGTCGCTTTACGCGGCTTTCCGTACGCGGCTGGCGGCCACGGTCGAGAAGTTGACCGATGTGACCCAATACTGGGAACATCCTTGTCCGTTGTGGTCGCTGCTGGTTGACGACTGCATCGAGCGGGGCCGAAGCTACTTTCAGTACGGCCCGTGCTACACGGCTCTTTCCCCGCATGCCGGCGGCCTGGCCGACGTGGCTAACAGCCTCCTGGTGATTCGCCGGCTCGTGTACGAGCAGCAGGTGATGCCGCTGCGGTCGTTCGTGGGCATCCTGCAGTCCGACTGGAAGGATCAGGAACCGTTGCGGCGGCAAATCCAGGCGCAGTTCGACTTCTATGGTAACGACAACGCCGAAGCCGACGCCATGATGCGGCGGGTGTTCGACGACTACACAGGATTGGTCGGCGCCGTACGCGAGCGGCATGGTGTGCTCCGGCCGGCTGGCATCAGCACCTTCGGCCGCGAGATCTCCATGTACCTATCCCAGAGGACTGCCACAGCCTCCGGCAGCCGCAAGGGCGCGATCCTGGCGGCCAACTTCTCGCCATCGCCAGGCACGGATACCCGGGGGCCGACCGCCGTGATTCGGTCGCACTGCTCGGTGGATTTCAGCAAGCTCCCGTGCGGCACGGTGTTGGATTTGAAGATCCTGCCTCACACCCTGCGCGGTGACGAGGGGCTCACGGCGCTGGTGGGGCTGATGCGCACGTTTGTGCAGCTGGGCGGGATCTTTATGCAGACGGACGTCGTAGACGACGCGCTGTTGCGCGAAGCGCAGGCGCATCCGGAGAACTATCCCAACCTCTCCGTCCGCGTCTCCGGCTGGTCGGCGCGCTTCGCCACCCTGTCGAAGGAATGGCAGGACATGATCATCGCGCGTACGACTCAGCGGGTGTGAGCTGTCGACGCTCCAGGTCCGGATGGCGGTCCCGGAAGATGCCAACCTGCCAACTTGTGATCGTCACTTGACCCTTGTCACGCGCCTCTTCAAAACGGATACTCGCCGCCGCGTTGATCAACACTTGGAGACGGCATGAGCGGATTCCCGCGAACAGAGTGGCTCGAAGCCGCGCGGTTCGGGCTGTTCATTCATTTCGGCCTGTACAGCATACCGGCGGGCGTGTGGAACGGCCAGCGCATGGGGCGCAACGACTATGCGGAGTGGATCCGCATGCAGCACAACTGGCCGACGCCCGGCGGCATCCCGCGCGCGGAGTACGACACGCTCCTGGCGCAGTTCAATCCGACCGGCTTCGATGCCGACGCCTGGATGCGCGAGGCGCATGCGGCCGGCATGCGCTATTTCGTCATCACCGCCAAACACCACGACGGCTTCGCGCTTTGGGATTCCAAGGTGTCGGCTTACAACGTAGTCTGCGCCACGCCGTTCCGGCGCGATCTGCTCGGCGAACTGGTTGCCGCCGCGCGCAAGCACGGCCTCAAATGCGGCTTCTACTACTCGCACTGGCTCGATTGGGATCATCCCGGCGGCGGGTTTCCGCCGTGGCCGGAGTCGCCCGGCGATTATCCCATTACCCAGCCCACTCAGGCCGCCTATGAGACATACTGGACGGAGAAATGCCTGCCCCAGGTCCGGGAACTGCTGGTCAACTACCAGCCGGACATCCTGTGGTTCGATTCGTGGGGCAACGGCTATAAGCCGTTCGTAACCCAGGACCGGTTGGACAGGCTCATCCGGCTGGTTCGTTTGACCCAACCCCGTTGTCTGATCAATAGCCGGATCGGCACCGAGCAGGGCGTGGACTACCTCTCCATGGGCGACAACGAATTTCCTCGGAAAGGGTTTGACCGACCGTGGGAAAGCTCGGGCACGCTGAACCATTCCTGGAGCTATCACCGGCTGGATTTCAAGTGGAAGCCCACACGCCAGCTCCTCCGGAATCTGGTGGACAATACGTCGCGCGGCGGGAACTACCAGATTAACGTTGGGCCCACGGGCGAGGGGGTATTCCAGCCGGCGGCGATTCGGCGTCTGCGGGAAATCGGCGCGTGGATGGCGGCCAATGGCGAAGCCATCCACGGCACCCGTCCGGCACCGTATCCGGAGCCGGGGTGGGGGCGTCTGACGCAGAAGCGGACTGCGGAGGGCAGCAGCCGTCTCTATGCCCTGGTTTACGATCCGCAGCCGGGTGTCGTGATCTCCGTCGTGGGCCCAACGACCCTGCCTGCACGTGCCTGGGTTCTCGAAACCGGCGAGACGCTGGCCGTGACACCGGCCCCGGATGGAGGTTTCGAGATGATATTGCCCGGCCAATTGCCGGACGACAACATCCTGGCGATCGGGATGGAGCAAGGAGGTCCACATGTCTACTGATCTCAGAGTTGCGTTCCTGGGGGCGGCGAGTGTGCAGTGGGGCTACGGGCTGACGCGTGACTTCATCGTCACGCTTTCATCGGACTCCTTATGCGCCAATTTGACGAAATCATCCGGGATCGAGTAGCGCTACTCTCATGTCGATTCTTTGTTTTGGTGAGGGTCGGTTCCTGCGCGCCTTCCTGGGGGAGGCGGTGGAACAGGGCAACCGTGCCGGCCTGGGGCTTGGCTGGATTGTGATGTGTACGAATACGCCGCGCGGGGATGTGTCGGTGTTGGTCAAGGCAGGTTGTCGGTACCACGTGGTTACCCGTGGGCTCCGCAACGGGGCCGCCGTTGACACCTGTACCGGGGTGCAAGCCGTCACGCGGGCGCTGAACAGCTTTCGTCAGTGGCCGGAACTTGTGGCTGTTGCCCGGTCGCCGTCGTGGACGGTGGCCGTGAGCAACACCACCGAGGCGGGGATCACCTGGCAGGCGGAACCCTGGCTCACGGTTACGTCTCCGCAATCGTTTCCCGCCCGGTTGGCGGCCCTGCTGATTGAACGGTGGCGGGCCGGTCTGCCCGGTGTGTTGGTACTCCCCTGCGAACTGATCGACGACAATGCCGCCGCTTTGCGAGACCTGGTGCTGCGTCACGCTCAGGCCTGGGTGGCTGACGCCTCGCTGCACCGGTGGCTGGCCGCTGAGGTGCGCTGGTGCGACACGCTGGTGGATCGTATCGTTCCTGGCGAACCGGCCGACTCGGCGGCTATTCGCGAGCGACTGGGCGACCCCGACGCGATTCTGGTGGCGGCCGAACCCTACCATCGCTGGGCGATTCGCGGCACTATCAGCGATGCCGAACGGTTCCCGTTGCACCGGATCGGGCTGGCAACCTGGGTCGACGATCTGGCCGGTGAGCGGGCCCGGAAAGTGCGGATTCTCAATGGGTGCCATACCGCCCTGGCTGCCGTCGCCGGAGACGACTCACCGTTTGTCCGGCAGGCGGTCGATCATCCGCAGCACGGGCCGTGGCTGCGTCGCCTGGTGCGCGAGGAGATTCTGCCCGGGTTGACGGCCGATGGGCACGGTGACGCCTCAACCGTCGGGGCGTTTGCCGATGCGGTGTTTGACCGTTTGCGCAACCCCGCCATGGATCACCGCCTGGCGGACATCCGTCTGAATTGTCTGGCCAAGTGGCGGACGCGGCTACTGCCTACCGCGCTGGCGGCTGAACGACGCGGGGTGGTGGCCATTGGTGTGGCCGAATCGTTGGCGGGGTTGATCCATCGTGCCGACACCTTGCCCGATCCGCAAGCGGACCGTTTGCGAGTCGGACGCTCTGCCGATCCGGTGGCGACGGCCCGAACGATTGGCGCCGACCGCGTGTTATGGGGAACGGATCTCACGGCGATGCCGGGTTTCATCGCCGCCGTGGCGCATGCGCTTGCAATGCGAACCGTGCAGCAACAACGAGGGACGCATCCATGATTCCATTGCTACGCATTGCCCCGGAAGACAGCGTTGCCGTGGCGCTTGCCGCGTTGCCCGCAGGGCAGCCGGTTGGCGCGGGTGACTCGCCGCTGGTTCCGACAGCCGGAATTCCCGCCGGACACAAGATAGCGCTTCGTGCCCATGCGCCGGGCGAGCCTGTGGTGAAGTACGGGTATCCGATTGGGGTTGCGATCCGGCCGATTGTCCCGGGCGATCATGTTCACAATCACAACCTGGCGTCAGCCCTGACGCCTGAGGCGCAACTCCGGTGGCAGCCCCGGCCGCCGATTCCGGCGTTGCCGCTCACCGGGAGTTGGCGCGGCTTCCGGCGCCGCGATGGCCGGGCGGCAACTCGCAACGAGCTGTGGATCATTCCAACGGTGGGTTGCGTTGCCGGTATCGCCCAGGCGCTGGCCGAAGCGTTTCGTCTGCGTCTGCGCGACTATTCCGCCATTGATGCGGTGGTAGCGCTGTCGCATCCCCACGGGTGTTCCCAACTGGGTGATGACCTGTCCGATACCCGGCGTGTGCTGGCTGCGCTGGCCGGCCATCCGAATGCCGGCGCTGTTTTGCTGGTCGGCCTGGGGTGTGAGAACAACCGGTTGGACACGCTGCTGCCGCTGGTGGAGCGCGACCCGCGCACGCTGAGGACCCTCGACGCCCAGGCGTCGGCCGACGAGCATCGCGAGGGGCTGGCGATGTTGGAGGAACTCGCGGGCGAGATCCGGACCTGCGAGCGACAGGAACTGCCGCTCGCCGACCTATGCGTCGGCTTGAAATGCGGTGGCAGCGACGGCCTGTCCGGCATTACCGCCAATCCGCTGGTAGGCCGGTTTGCCGCGTCGCTGTGCGCGGCCGGCGGACGGGCGGCGCTGACCGAGATCCCGGAAGTGTTCGGAGCCGAGCAGGTGCTGTGCAACCAGGCCGCGGACCGGGATGTGTTCGATGCAGCAGCGGCCCTGATTCGGGAATTTCGCGGCTGGTATGCGAATTGTGGCGTCCCGGTATCCGGCAATCCATCGCCTGGCAACCGAGATGGAGGGATCACCACGCTTGAAGAGAAGTCGCTCGGGTGTGTGCAGAAGAGCGGCGGCGCGGTGCTGACCGATGTCCGTCGCTATGGCGAGCGGGTACGCCGGGCCGGCTTGTCCCTGATCGAAGCGCCGGGCAATGACCAAGTGTCGACCACGGCGCTGGCCGCGGCC
>Ga0172375_10008315_pt1 | contig 13977 bp, 12 predicted proteins | sample LakKiv1m_FD_114537 | JGI IMG/M metagenome (GOLD analysis project Ga0172375, IMG submission 114537) | Freshwater microbial communities from Kabuno Bay, South-Kivu, Congo - kab_092012_11.1m | ecosystem: Environmental > Aquatic > Freshwater > Lake | place: Democratic Republic of the Congo...
CCGGGACTATGTTTGGAGAGAGTTAATCCGGCAAGCACAGGTGTCGGAGCTTATGCGGCTTACTTAATGGGGCTTGTATTTATAGATGAACAGTCACCTGTTTGAATGCCGGATTAATAACATGACATTGGTGTCAACCACAAAAAAAGCAGACGCTTTTTTTGTGTTCATCATGGGATTATTTCATCACACCCTCATTCGATACTGTTCCTGTCTCTGAAGATCACATCGCATCCGGCTTGCTCCCGGAAGTTGCCATTTTTAAGATTTTCTTTCTCGGAAAAACTGAATGCCGCATGACGAAAGGTCGTAACCCGCGATAACGAATCTCCATGATTCGAGGAGCAGATCGAAATGATCTTAAATACTCTGCTCTTATAAAATCATCCTCCAGTTTTTCCCCTGACACAGCAGTAGCGTTACAACACCTGTTAACAGACGTTTCTTACAGAGCCTTTGATTTTATCCGGATCAATATCAATTTATGTTAAACAGAATAACTGCTTCAGGCAATATTCTGTTTAATTATCTGACGGTCATCACAATGTACCAGAATACTCGGTGATTTTTTTTAGCCACTTCCAGTCATACCCGATACCGATAACGGTGTCGGTGATGTAAATAAAAGAAAATCTTACTGTTTACCGTTTAAAAGACAGTTGTCTTCTGATGATCACAAAACTTCCAGATAAATCATTTAACTGATATACAAAAACTTTTCAGCATTGATTCTGCACAAATGATCCTTTTCATCAATCGTGAATGCATCCGTATCAAAAAAATACCGCAAATAATCACTGTAAGAACCAATATCCTGAAGATTTATCATAAAATCAGAACCGAATATAATATGCTCAAGCAATCGACGCCTCTTCTTCTCTTCTCCCTCAATATTTTTTTCAATTAATCGCTTAAGTTTTTTATATGAATTTCTGTCAACCCCCTGATATGATATATCGGTGTACAAATTCGGATATTTATAATCACTTCTGGCTGTATCATATTCAAGGATCATACTCGTGATTTTCTCAGGCCACTTCTTATTTTCAACCCCACCGAAATGAGCAAGATTGAGGCGAAGTTCGTTGTAGTACTTCAGAACCATTTCCCACTTGTAAGGACTGGAGAAATCTTTAAAGGATTTATCCACAATAAAACCACCCGGACTGCAATGAGCAGTAATCGGAATGTTGTTTTTTATGCAGTATTCGTATAGTATACACACCTTATCCCGCTCTATGCCAGGTTCAGGCCATGGATCAAAACCAAGAGGAGGGTACACTTTTATACCCATAAAATAATAGGAACCTATCGCTTCAATATCCCCAGTGAAGTCACACCACTTGACATTCATCAGATTTTCTTTCCGTTTCTCAGGAGAATCATCGTTACCGAAATCTCCAAAATTCTTTTTCAGAAGACTTTCAAGTGTGACAGAAAAGTTTTTCCCGGTAGATTTTTCTGTTATTGAATGATACATTTTGGTATTTATACCCATAAATGGAAATATCTGAAAAAGCGGCTTAATATCTCCGTATTTTGGTTTGATATACCGCATCCTGTGACGATAGTAATCCCTGATACCAAGACACAAATCTTCAACCTGCGCAACAATCGGCTTCCAGCGCACCCTGTATTGCTGCTTTATATTCCTGTTATTTTTCAGCGCAAAATCCATAATTAACGGAGTAAGAACGATAGTGTCATAGACTCTTTTTTCCCCATTGCCGGAAATGACCAATCCATCATCAAGATTAAATTTCCCCCTCAACTCCTCTTCCAACTGTATAAGGCAATCTCCTATATCCGTCTCCATAACAGCCAGCAGATTCATGACATTTGACAGTTTATCCCTCAACTTTGACACCATGTACTCACGAACTGCGGGTATTGAAAACACCAGCAACAAGATCAGCAACAATCCTCCGACAAGCATGGACAACAAGTAAAAAGCCTGCAAAAAGGTGACCGAAGCAAAATATTTTATTGCAACTAAAATCACAACAGGAATCAAGATAACATAGAGCAAATACCTCTTCAGCAAAGGTCTGATTGCCTCAAAATATATTCTTCGTATGATTGCGGTGAGATTCGGATGACTTAAGTTCATCATGTGGCAGTGAGCATCATAAAAAGAGGCCATAAACACTCCACTGTTTAAAGATTGGCTGATATTATTCAACATTTTAATATAATCAATAAGTGATATTCTTCATCACTTTCACCCTACCAACTACCGGATGCACCACCGCCACCTGATGATCCCCCACCACCTGAAAAACCTGATCCACCCGACGACCAGGATGAGCCAGAGCTGCCGGAACTGATCGATATACCCCCGATTGAAGCCCGACCTTTGGTAAGCAAATCTTTTTGAGCTTTCTGATACCAGCCGGTTTTTCTTATAAAATACTTTATAACCGGAAAACCAATCAAATACACGATAAAACAATAAAACGCACCGCCGGTACCAAGAACAACGATTGGAAAAAGAGCCCAGAACGGTATCAAAAAAAAGTATAAAAACCATCCGACTCCCGGCGTCAGTATACCGATGGCTGTGAACAAACCTATAATTCCGAAAATGAACGCCCCCAAGAGAATACGCTCCTGTATTGAAAGCTCAGGCCCCTCCATTTCAAAAAAATTCGACTTTTTTGCTGAAACGCTATAACCATCTGACTTCTGCAATTCTCCACCCTCGAGAATTGCCATCACCTCCCTTGCACCATCAGCAATACCGCCATCAAAGTCTCCGTTTTTGAATTTAGGGGTCATAACCGATTGAATGACCCTCCCCGCCATCGCATCGGTAAGCGTACCTTCAAGACCATACCCCACTTCGATACGCATCCGCCGGTCATTGGGTACAACCAAGATCAAAACACCGTTGTCTTTTTCTTTATTGCCGAGTTTCCATGAATCGAAAACCCTGACTGCAAAATCTTCTATGCTTTCCCCGGCAAGCGAGGGAATCGTCAGAACCGCAATCTGGTTCCCGGTGCGTTTTTCATGCGATTGCAGGCTATCCGACAATGCCTCTTTAACTCCTGAGGACAGAATCTCTGCGTTGTCTGTGATCCTCCCGGTCATATAGGGAACTTCCGCACCAAAAAGAATCGAGTTGACAAAAAGCATGATCGAAAGAATCAGGAACATATATCCTGTTTTCATATTCCCTTCTCCTCTATAATTTCATCGGGTAATTCGTCATTGCAGGCTTTGTGTGAGCTGATTGTCAATAAGCGGGACAGATAGTCAAGACCTGAATCGAATGCCTGGCTGATTTGTTTACGTCTCAGAAACGGAGTCATTACATCGATTATGTTTCGTATATCATCATCATTCATACGCTCATTCAGTCCCTTATCCGGCAGAATGACCACCCTGCGCTCAAATAAACTGACCAGCAGCAGTATGGCTGTCCTTTTTTGAGTAGCAAACAGTTCCCTGTCCAGAAACAATGATTTGGCATACTGCTGTACTTCAACTTCTGCACGATAATCGGATAAAAAACATTTTGCAAATTGCGGAATCATGATCGCCAGCAATGCCAAAAAGGCCCCGCATGAGAGTATGCATGCCACCATGATAAGCACCGGAACATCCGGATGCCAGTCATAGAACCACCAAAACAGCAGTAGAACAATCAATCCTGCGGCAGATATCCCTATGGCGAAAGCTTTCCATGGAAGCTCTTCGTACGTGTCGCTTCGCTGAATAACTCCAAGAACGATCTGGGTTTGGGTACGTTTTTCAGTCTCTGCAACACGTACATCCAATCGGCTGCGGTCATGATCCGATAATATCTGTTTCATTCAGTCACTCCCCTCATCCAGTAATAATCCTTTTTTTGATACAAGATGGCACATCTTTTTATTATCAGTTTCAATTCCATATTGGTGCAATTAAAAGCGGCTTGTTATCCGAGAATATCAGGAACGGGCGTCAAGTTTCAATTCCATATTGGTGCAATTAAAAGTTCTGCGGTAGCTCCGGACAGGAGCGACAATGTTTAGGTTTCAATTCCATATTGGTGCAATTAAAAGCGGATGGAAGACCAACTTCAACCTTGCAGAGGATGACTGTTTCAATTCCATATTGGTGCAATTAAAAGACACAGTGGGGACTTATGGCGGTACACCGCTGGTAAAGTTTCAATTCCATATTGGTGCAATTAAAAGTCAGTCCGTAATCGTTTCAGCGTACTCATGGATCCAAGTTTCAATTCCATATTGGTGCAATTAAAAGAAGCGAAGGATTTTCGAGCAATCTTGACACAGCCAGACGTTTCAATTCCATATTGGTGCAATTAAAAGGCGAGACAGATACAAACTGATGTTTGACGGATTACAGCGTTTCAATTCCATATTGGTGCAATTAAAAGTGAGCGCGATACAAGCCATACGGAACGGTGTATTTGGTTTCAATTCCATATTGGTGCAATTAAAAGATCGTGATCGGATAAAGGCTGCCTGTAATGACCGATGTTTCAATTCCATATTGGTGCAATTAAAAGCGGTAAAGTTGGAGAGTATAAGAAGCGAATTAAAACGTTTCAATTCCATATTGGTGCAATTAAAAGATGCCTTAATTTCAAGAAACAGAAAAGGAGTAAAAAAAGTTTCAATTCCATATTGGTGCAATTAAAAGGCTGAAGCTGAAACGCTGTCCTCAATGTGCCGATCGTGTTTCAATTCCATATTGGTGCAATTAAAAGTTGGAACCCCCCTGCCTCAGGGGTAGAAGTGTAAGATGTTTCAATTCCATATTGGTGCAATTAAAAGATTGAGAATTCGCCACCCATTCCCTACTCGATGGAATGTTTCAATTCCATATTGGTGCAATTAAAAGCTGTATTGCGCAGCGCCATCTCGATTTTGCTGTCGCGTTTCAATTCCATATTGGTGCAATTAAAAGGGTGTTGAGCATCTCAACAATTTCGTCTGCCGGGTTGAGTTTCAATTCCATATTGGTGCAATTAAAAGCTGACTTTGAGCACGGTGCCGATTTCTTTGAGGACTTGGTTTCAATTCCATATTGGTGCAATTAAAAGTGTTATGGTCTGGCCTGGTCAACTTGTATACCTCCATGTTTCAATTCCATATTGGTGCAATTAAAAGTTTCTCGGCCTCCGTCTACGGTTTTCACGATTAATAAGTTTCAATTCCATATTGGTGCAATTAAAAGAGGCTTTAGCCAGTACCGCCAATGATCCTCAATAAATCGTTTCAATTCCATATTGGTGCAATTAAAAGAACAAAACAACAAAATCGATCATGAACGGATATTACGAGTTTCAATTCCATATTGGTGCAATTAAAAGGACCCGGAGCCGACGGAAACAATTAGTATTTACGAAGTTTCAATTCCATATTGGTGCAATTAAAAGATTCCGTTTGCTGGCCGTGAGCACGTCAACGTACTTCGTTTCAATTCCATATTGGTGCAATTAAAAGTTCGGGGTATGTATACGCTCTCCATGAGTAAAAAAAGTTTCAATTCCATATTGGTGCAATTAAAAGATTGTTATACCCTCCTCGTGCCTGATGAGAAAAAAAAGTTTCAATTCCATATTGGTGCAATTAAAAGCCGGGTTCTCGACGACGGAAGCCCTGAGTTTTATCTATGTTTCAATTCCATATTGGTGCAATTAAAAGTACTCATTGTAAGCGGCCTCAGTTTTGTTCATTTCGGGTTTCAATTCCATATTGGTGCAATTAAAAGAAGTTTTTATTGATAAACACAAAGAAATAATTATAGCAGTTTCAATTCCATATTGGTGCAATTAAAAGAGAAATGACAAGGCATATCCTGCTGGTTATAATGTGGTTTCAATTCCATATTGGTGCAATTAAAAGAGACTGGTTTCGGTTCTCCAGATTGTCCTCGTTTGCCGTTTCAATTCCATATTGGTGCAATTAAAAGAAGGGCGCTGCACAATGCTGACGGGCAGGATTTTACCGCGTTTCAATTCCATATTGGTGCAATTAAAAGGACACATATTGCTTCGTGGCTCGCGACGTTAGTAACGTTTCAATTCCATATTGGTGCAATTAAAAGGCTCTATGCTGACTTTGTTGATTGGCATGGGTCAGTAGTTTCAATTCCATATTGGTGCAATTAAAAGACGACGGGTCAAAGATCATCCCGTTTACCGAGACCGGTTTCAATTCCATATTGGTGCAATTAAAAGACCTTTTTCAGGAGACGTTTATTATGCTTTTACAACGTTTCAATTCCATATTGGTGCAATTAAAAGCATACATCCCGGTAAAACCCAGACAGCACGACACAAAGCGTTTCAATTCCATATTGGTGCAATTAAAAGATCACATCCCTTGCTTATCGGCCCAATCCCCTCGATCGTTTCAATTCCATATTGGTGCAATTAAAAGAGGTCTCTTCACAGAGCAGGCCATCCGGATTGGTTTGTTTCAATTCCATATTGGTGCAATTAAAAGATCGAAAAAATCGAGGAGCTGATTGCGTCTATCGAGTTTCAATTCCATATTGGTGCAATTAAAAGTAAAGAAGGGGGTGGTGAAATGAACGGATATTTTGAGTTTCAATTCCATATTGGTGCAATTAAAAGCACCAGCGTCAGGGAACTCCCGCAGCGCATCGAGCCAGTTTCAATTCCATATTGGTGCAATTAAAAGGGAGGTGAGTGGGCCGTTTACAAGACAGAACGGATGAGGTTTCAATTCCATATTGGTGCAATTAAAAGCTTATAGCAACAAGAATTACTGGAGCGTCTCTCGTAGTTTCAATTCCATATTGGTGCAATTAAAAGAAGCCCGACACATCCTCCGCCCCAAGCCACTGCGTCAACGTTTCAATTCCATATTGGTGCAATTAAAAGATGTCACCGGCAAGCCGGCAATCACGACAACTTCGCAGTTTCAATTCCATATTGGTGCAATTAAAAGCTTCAGCGACGGGATGAAGTTGTCGGCGAAATCCTTGTTTCAATTCCATATTGGTGCAATTAAAAGCCTTGCGGCCGTGCTGAAGGCGGCTCGCATCGAGTGTTTCAATTCCATATTGGTGCAATTAAAAGTAATATCAGGACTCACTGCTGCCGCACACAATATACGTTTCAATTCCATATTGGTGCAATTAAAAGTTCGGTTTCGCCGGTGCGTGACGATCAATTCATGCTGTTTCAATTCCATATTGGTGCAATTAAAAGTACCTGTCCAGATATTCTTACTGAACCGAAAACAATGTTTCAATTCCATATTGGTGCAATTAAAAGGGTGGCGGTCTTGCTTCGTTGCCTGCCAGCCTCAGCGGTTTCAATTCCATATTGGTGCAATTAAAAGAGCGTCCACGCAGGCCTTGACATAATAGCGCCATCTTCGTTTCAATTCCATATTGGTGCAATTAAAAGTGGTGCTGTTCAGCCTTATCATCTTTGCTGGAGTAAGTTTCAATTCCATATTGGTGCAATTAAAAGCTCCGTAATCCTTCGTGCCTTTGATCAGCCCGTCCGCAGTTTCAATTCCATATTGGTGCAATTAAAAGTGGCGAATCGGTTGTATTGCGGCAAGGCGTAGCAAGTTTCAATTCCATATTGGTGCAATTAAAAGCTTGATGACCTGATAGGTATACCGTATCTGCCCGGGTTTCAATTCCATATTGGTGCAATTAAAAGAGGCCGGGCCCCAAGCGATCAACTCCTCGCAAAAGAGTTTCAATTCCATATTGGTGCAATTAAAAGCCGGTATCAGCAAACTGGCGTGCGATCAAATGGAAGTTTCAATTCCATATTGGTGCAATTAAAAGTTCCTCGAAGACTTTGGGCGGGACCGTCTGATCGGCGTTTCAATTCCATATTGGTGCAATTAAAAGCATACTGCACCTCGAGGAGCAGCAAAAACACCCCCGTTTCAATTCCATATTGGTGCAATTAAAAGGGTTGTATCGCATTTATTTACGATGGCGACCATAAAACGTTTCAATTCCATATTGGTGCAATTAAAAGTCCAGGAGGGCGGGGACATGGTGTGTAAGTTTTTGGTTTCAATTCCATATTGGTGCAATTAAAAGTTGACTCAAGCAAGAGAACGCCTTATATATGGTTCAGGGTTTCAATTCCATATTGGTGCAATTAAAAGGTTGCCGGGGCAGCGATTGGGGAGAAAAAGGGGTATAGTTTCAATTCCATATTGGTGCAATTAAAAGCCGCCTTGCCCGCGAAAGCGAGACACGGGAAAAAATGTTTCAATTCCATATTGGTGCAATTAAAAGCAACGTACCGGATGTTCCCTGCGTCAGTCTTTTCTTTGGTTTCAATTCCATATTGGTGCAATTAAAAGAGCCGGAACCGGCAAATGACACCAAGTGCCGGCGCCGTTTCAATTCCATATTGGTGCAATTAAAAGGGCCCAAGGAAGTGCGATTGCGGCAACATCACCGGAGTTTCAATTCCATATTGGTGCAATTAAAAGGCCATCCGGCACGAAGCAAGCGACGAAAACCCCTAGTTTCAATTCCATATTGGTGCAATTAAAAGAATCTGTTATAAGGTAGGTCACGGACAAGCAAAAAACCGTTTCAATTCCATATTGGTGCAATTAAAAGCCGCCGGATTGACGACTGGAAAGGGTTGATTTTGTTGACTTCATACATCTGGTTTCTTGTGATTTTGTCGTCAGGGTTGCGTGGCGGAAAAATACCGGGGGTCTGACGACATGCGTTATGTTATTATTTTACAGATAATTAAAAATACAAATCACTAAGGGAACTGACTGTTTGGGTGCTTTTGACGACTCAGATTATGACTCCGACGACAAGGCTGACTGTGACAAAATGAGCTAAGCCCAGCAAAATTCATAATATGCGCAGGTTTTGCAGAACTTCTTGTTTATCCGTTCCGGTGCTTTCTCCTGTGTGACAAGCGTAGTCATTTCATCAAAGATTTCCTGTATTTGTAACTCATCATCCCCTGTCAATTCAACGTCGAGTGTCTTCTTGAGCTTCGGGTAGTCGAGCTTGCCGGTTACTCCTTCGACCCCGTAACTCTTCAGATAATATAAGTAATATTTTAACTGCCACAGATGCGCCTCCTCCATCTTGTCGGATTTTTTCACCTCATGCACCACTTTGTGCTTTTTATCGTAAAAATCAAGCACAGCGCCATCACTCAACTGAATTTCATGGCGCTCATCGGGATAAGTTGTTTCACTGATATGCTTCCCCTCTTCTACTGGGCTGAAATCGCTTTCAAACTGTAATTGTCTGTCGAACAGCCATAATTTGCGGTGACAGATGAAGAAGTAGCTGATTTTTGTGCCGTTGACTCTCGGATTGAGCATACTGCATCAGATAAAATTTGAGGCGGGACGCTTTTCGGTGCCAAGAATCTCCTTGTTCATGTATTTGCCGTTCAGTTCAAAAAAAATTACTGAATCGGTTTCGCCATCGCAAAGTCTGCCCGCTTCATATTTGAGCTTTAGGTATGAAGCCGGTGTCATTTCACCTTCAAAAACCGAATTCTGAATGTGGTGCAAATATTTACGAAAGATTTTCAGCATTTTCCCGACACGCTTTTCAGCCACGTCATAAACGGCGATGTAGTACATGGATCGTCAGGGGAGATTATGGATTTGGAGGCCTAAATTAAAACTCAATACTCTTATCAGAAGAAGTTCATAAATCATCTTCTACCACCAGCTCCGGAATGCATGGTATGGCTCTTCGCCGATGAGATGCTTGATAAGTTTATAACATTCAAGGCGGATGAGCCTTCGGTACGACACTTCCCTGCCAAGACCTCGATGCTTTATGGTTGTCCGCATACGCTCCTCAAACTCCTTGATGACAATTTTTCGTCCTGCGTCGTTGAGATGACAGAAGTTCAGAGCGGTAGTAAAATGTTTTGCCTGAATCTCCCTGGTGTTGACCAGCTTGAAAATCAACCGGTCGATGAACATCGGCTTGAAGACCTCTGCCATATCGAGGGCAAGTGAAAAACGACGCTCTGACGGTTCATGCAGAAAAGAGACTGTGGGATTGAGCTGAGTACGGTAGATTTCAGTCAGACAGGCAGAATACATAAGGCTGTTACCGAACGAAACCAGAGCATTGACGGCGTTGTCCGGCGGGCGCTTGACACGTTCCGAAAACGAGAAAGCAGGATCAGCAGAGCGGAGCAACTGCTGCCATGCTTGATAGTACACCTTCCTGATATTCCCCTCGATGCCCATCAGTGACGGAATATCCGAAGTATCGGTAATGCTGTTCGAAAAAGTTTCTATCTGCGCTATGGTGTGAAACAACAAGTCAACCCCATCATCATTGAGTGGGCCTTGCCGGGAATCAGCCGTATAATACTTCAGATTGCGAAGAATGTTTGCAGCCGCTGACCCAATGAACTCCCTTGCAATCTCAAGCCTCTTTTTGGATGAACTGTAGTGCTTTACCTGATTGACCACCACATAACCTGAAAGCAGATGCTCGCGGGGATAGTAAGAGCCTGAATAGAACCCGTAGTAGTTGAACAGGTGCATTGGAATGCGGTACCTGGTCAGAAAGTTCAGAAACTTGGTGTTAAAGCTCACCTCCCCAAAAACAAAAAATGAATCGATATTGTTGATTGGAATCACCCGTCTTGCCGCCGTATTGAGGTGGTCATCATTGACCGGATTAAGAGGATAAGTCTCCTCCTCATCAGATTCAAAGTACATCGACGGATTCGTTTCTATCGTAACCTCATCCTGCGTGACATAAGGCACAAAACAGATAGTATTCTCCCGCCGCATCAGGACGCCGTTCGAGAAGATGTAAAACGGCTGTTTTGTCGGAATTGTGAGTGACATGTGAGAAGCTCTACCCAATGGTATTTATCATTTCCTTTCTTATAAAGAAAGCTGATTTTCGTAATTGAATTGCGTCATTTTTTCAATTAACGCTTGTTCCGCATTTTCAAGCGCATCAACGGATTCCTTTTTCGTTCTGATATAGCCACTCGCCGCTAAGGTTACATACGTCTCAACACCCAGCATTTCCTCTTCAATAATCGGTTCGGCCTTGTTTTCTTCATCTTCTTTAAGCTTTGCTCTGATGCTGCCGGCAATTTTATTCGCATTTCCCGAGATAGAAACGGCCAAAGTTTCCATCAAACTAAATGTGCGAGCCTGGTTTGAGGTAATTGTCCAATTAATAATTGCGTTGGCAAGACCTTTTGTCAAGCTTTCGCGCACATCCTTCGGGGCAAGCAAACACGTGCCGAAAACGGTTTCGGTTTCCGTCCATCCGGCTTCGCGCAGCCGAGTTTCGATTTCTTCGGTGATTTCTGGCTCCAATTTGCTGAGCGACACGCAAAATAGTCTGCGCAAATCAATCGCGATGTCTTGAACAAAAAGCCCTGTTGCTCTTTTGTTATCAGGAATCCATTTTCTGCTGAGGCTTCTGTCTTTACCAAGCAGCAACCCTTTTATTTCATCGTCGGTTAACGGCTGCCCTTTCTCATTTCTGACAATCACTTTATTATTAGGTCGGTCGCTTCTGTCAAAAGAAATATTTTCCGTATCAACGCCCGAAAGTAGCGGATGAAGTCCGCGCATAGCCGAGATAGAAAGAGGGCTTCTTCTTTTTAGCGTTCTATCTTTTCCACCCTTGGCTGCTTTCATCCAGCCGCCAAATAGCTGGTCTGAGTAAGTCGGATCGCAAGTCGCATAAACTTCGCCTTCTTTCATCACATCTTGTTTATCCACATCAAATAAAAATGTTGTTGGGGAGGGCACTTGATTTAACGCTTTTGAAAGGGCATCAAGGATTGAGCGTTTCACCTGTTGGCCACTGGAATAAGGAATGCGACGATTAAACTGTGGGTCGTAATAAAATTTTTGCCCGTCGGCAACGCAAAATACGGTATGCTCGGCTCTTTTAAGCGTTCTGATATAAATGGTGCTCATGGTTATAATTTTTTGAGGTTATGAATTTCTTTCTCGCTCTGCATAAGCGTAGTCAAATTTGAGTAGCACGGCAAAGTAGCCGAAATCCTCAGCAGTCATCAGATGGACTTTATCTCGCAGGCTTTTGAACATTTCAAGCTTGCTTTCATCAACATCTTTAATTAATGTTGTAAGTGCATCTAAAAAAGGCTTCTTGCTTTTGGCTGCCAAGAGTTCGGACTGAATAAGATTTTTTCTATCCGTCTTTGTTGAGCCTTCTCTATACTCGTGAAGCGCTTCGGCAACTTCGGCGGTATATTTCAGAGATTCTTCTTTGTTTTTTGTGATCATTGCCAATAACCATGTTTTGTAGGTTCTAAAAGTAATGAGGTTTTCATAATCTTTTTGCTCAGCCTTTTGTTTCCGAACTTGATAATCTTCTTCTGTTTCTTCTTTTTTTTGCGAGATTTTAGGTTTGATCAATTTTAGGCTTGAATTATTCCCATAATATTTTCTTAAATCTTTTGGTTCTAAAGATTGCAACCCGATAGACCCCAATTCGCAAGCACGTTTTATATGAAGGCCAAAAATCCATTCATATTCTTTGCTGTCATGTATAGCCGCATGTTCACCAAATAATATTTTATAATAATCAATTAGCTTCTTTGCTTGAGAAAAATAAAACGGATAAAAGCCAAGTGTTTTATTAGTTTGACCTAAACTATAAACATACCCGCTAAATGTTTGTGAGGGAAATTCTCTTGAAATATTAAAAAACAGCTCATTCCATTGTATTGTATTTACTTCAATAACTTTGTCGTTAACGGAAAAGACTTTATGTTCGCAAAGTTTTGCAAAATCGAAATCGTCACGAAATTTTTTACCATATGTAAAATTAAGCCATTGGCCGTTCCATGTATTGATTTGATTTCCGCGAAGTTCGGATAATGATGGGTCGTTTAAGTATTTCCTATAAATCTTCCAGCCGTCGTAGAGCTTTAGCAAAATCTCTGGTTCGTTGAAGAAAATTGAATAGCCTCCGGCCACCCCAATGCCTAAACCCCCGCCAATCCAAGACAAATAAAGGTCATCACCTTCAATTTGCAACTCAATATCAGTGACAAGACCGGAGGTTGTGGCGAATTCCTTTTCTTCAGCGGCAGGAAATCCAATGGCTATACTGGCATCCCTTTCTCCGGCGGAAATTTTTCGGTGTAGAATTTCTAATTTTTCCGCTCGCTCCTCCGGCTCTAACGAATGGGCATTTTGACCGGATTTCATTTGCACAAACGGTGAGTTTGTAATCCACAGCATATATTTCTGATGATTAAAAAAGTATTCAAAATAAACTTCATCAAAAAATTCTTTTGGCGAAAGATTTTCTCCGGATCTTTTATTATAAGCTTTTAAAAACGTCCGTCCGATGGTTGTCGCTATCATAATATTTTATAAGAATGAGTATTCAACATTATAGTTCTCTGGTTTAGCCAAGTCTTCAATAAGCCCCATATTTTTATCATATGCTTTATCAGGAATAATGAAAGGAAGTGAGCCGTATTCATCTTTGAATTGTTGAAGATCTTTTACAACATAATATCTTGTATGAATCTCCATTTTATAACGCTCTTCATAATTTGCTCGCATATAATTTTCTTTATCACCCTCAAGAATGCAGCTGACACTATCAATATCTAATAATTCAACGAGCATTGCTTTACTATTATGGGTGAGTTTATCAATGCTCCATTTCTCTGTTTCTTTAAAAACAGAATGTTCTTCGATGGCTAAAAAATCAATCTCGGTAAAAACACGATCTATTTTTTCTTGTAATGATTTTTCTTCCAGCACTTCGCTGTTTGGCAACTCATCATAACTTCGATTGATTATTTCTAAATCATAGGGCTTTGCCTCTTTATCGGTTTCGGGTGGTGGCAAGACATAAATAGGCTTGTATTTAGTGCCTGACAGAAAACCCCTTGTTTTTCAAAATAACGGCTGATGATGAGACTTCGTAAAGCGTTTTTGCTTACTCAATTTGTAATATTTATCTCTTCATAATCGCCACTGAACCCAA
>Ga0172375_10008316_pt1 | contig 13977 bp, 8 predicted proteins | sample LakKiv1m_FD_114537 | JGI IMG/M metagenome (GOLD analysis project Ga0172375, IMG submission 114537) | Freshwater microbial communities from Kabuno Bay, South-Kivu, Congo - kab_092012_11.1m | ecosystem: Environmental > Aquatic > Freshwater > Lake | place: Democratic Republic of the Congo...
AGGCTGCAGAAGAAAACCAGCGTACGCAACGTTATCCTGGCTGAATTCGATGATTACACCGTGCCGAATAAAGAGAAGGCGGCGACCGCTATAGAACCGGGCGACAGCTGGTGGCTCGACCTTACCAGGAAATATGCAGGAAAACCGGTCCCCGGCGTAAAAGTGGCGCCGGACGATACAGCCCTGATCCTGTTCTCGGGAGGGACCACGGGCACTCCCAAGGGTGTTATGGAGAGCCACAAGTCCCTGGTGATCACAGGTATGCAGGTGGAGGCCTGGTTCCGCGAGATTTCTCTCTGGTGGGACGAGAAATTCCTGGTGCCGCTGCCGCTCTTCCATGCTTTCGGCATCTATGCCAGCTTCGGGATGGCGCTGGTCCAGCATAATATCTCGGTGCTTATCGCCAACCCGCGTGATATCAAAGGAATGATTGAGACCATCAGGAACCAGGGGATCACCAATCTGGGGGCCGCGCCCACAATGTTTATCTCGATGCTGGAATATCCGGATCTCAAGATGGGTGACCTCAAAACCATTCGCATGGCTACATCGGGCGCAGCGCCGCTGATGCGCGAGACCAAGGAGCAGTTCGAGAAGCATATCAGCGGCCGGTTGACCGAGGGTTACGCACTCACTGAGAGCGGTATGGCCATGCTTACCACGCCGGCCAAGGGCAAGTGGAAGGAGGGCTCCATAGGCCTGCCACTGCCGGATACTATTGTACGTATCGTTGATATTGATACCGGGTCTTTAGATATGCCTGTCGGGCAGCCGGGAGAGATTATTATCAAGGCGCCGCAGCTCATGCAGGGCTATTGGAAACGCCCGGAAGAGACTAAAGAGATTCTGCGTGACGGCTGGCTTTATACCGGCGATATCGGCTACATGGATGAGGACGGCTATATCTTTCTGACGTCGCGCAAGAAGGACCTGATAAAATGCGGTGGCTTCCAGGTCTGGCCGCGTGAGGTGGAAGAGATTCTCCAGGAGCACCCGGCCGTGGCTGAAGTATGTGTGGGCGGAATACCTGATCCCAGACAGATGGAAGCCGTCAAGGCCTGGATCGTGGTCAAAGAGGGAAAAAGCGTGACTGCAGAGGAATTGCAGAAATATTGCCGGGAGAAACTCACCGGCTACAAAGTTCCCAAGCACTTCGAGTTCCGCAAAGAGCTGCCCAAAACATTCGTGGGTAAGGTACTGCGTAGAATTCTACAGGATGAGGAGAAAAGCAAGTAATAGTCGGGGATATAGAGCGCCCGGTTAATTTAGTATAATTAGCCGGGCGTTTAAAATATGCCGTAAATATTGTTTGAGGAGGTTTAAAGTGGCGGATTATCCATGGTACAAATCTTACGATGAAGGGGTGCCGCATTCCCTGGCGCCATATCCGGAAATCACTTTACTTGATGTCATAGCGGATACAACCCGCGAGATGCCGGATCATACATTCATGTATTTCAAGGGAAGGTATTTCTCATACAAGGAGGCAAGCAGGCTTTTCGAGGTAATGGCTTCGGCGCTGATCGCCAACGGCGTGAAGCAGGGAGACCGCGTGGCCACCATGTTACTCAACACACCGCAGCAGCTCATAGCTGCCTTCGGCACTATGAAGGCCGGCGCCATTTTTGTTCCGCTCAATCCTTTGTATAACGAGGATGAACTGGTACATGCGCTTACCACTGTAGATGCGGAGATAATCATTGTCTGGGACCTGCTGTATGCAAATATCAAGAAGGTACAGTCGCGCACCAAGCTGAAAAAGGTTATCGCCACCTCGCTCGAAGATTATATGCTTCCGGAAGCAAAGAAGCCGCATACCATGCAGCTTGAAAATGGCGATGTATGGATGGACGAGCTCATGGACAAGCATGCTAAAGATCCTGCTCCCGGCATCAAGCCTGGTATCGACAATACTGCCCTGATCTTATTCAGCGGTGGAACGACCGGCGCTCCCAAGGGCGCAATGCTGTCCTTCAGGAATATGGCGGCCGTCGGCCTGCAGACCAGCAGTTGGAACAAGCTGGGCCTGATAACTCACGATGACTATACGATGGCGCTCATGCCCCTGTTCCATGCTTACGGCTTCAATGGAGTGATTGCCAGCTCGATCTGTGTTCGCAGCCCGCTGGCAGTTGTGGCCAATCCGCGTGACCTTGATGATGTGATCGACACCATCAGGAAAGTTAGGCCCGGCTCCATGCCCGGTGTGCCTACGCTGTTCATCGGCTTGATGGCGCACCCTGAAGTCGCGGCGGGGAAGGTGGACTTCACCTGCCTGAAATATTGCCTCTCCGGGGCTATACCGCTGATGGTCGAGACCAAGCAGCGCTGGGAAGCCATGACCGGCGCCCCCATTCTCGAGGCCTATGGCCTTACGGAATCCACGGTTGTGTTTACTGTCGGCCCGCTCAAGGGTCAATGGAAGGAAGGCGCGGTCGGCCTGCCCCTGCCCGATGTCATAATTAAATTCGTTGATGTCGCGGATCCCGATAAGGAGTTACCTTACGGCGAGGAAGGCGAGGTTGTCGGTAAAGGCCCGCAGATCATGCAGGGCTACTGGAACAATCCCAAAGGCACCGCGGAGATGATCAGGGACGGCTGGCTGTATACAGGTGACATCGGCTATATGGACAAGGACGGTTACCTCTACCTGACCTCGCGCAAGAAAGACCTTATCAAGCCCAGCGGCCACCAGGTCTGGCCGAAGGAAGTGGAGGAAATCCTCGCCACTCATCCCGCTGTAGCAGAGGCCTGCGTGGCGGGGATACCGGATCCGAAACAGGTTGAGGCTGTTAAGGCATGGGTGATCCTGCGTCCGGGACAGACGGTCTCTGCAGAAGAGCTTCAGTCTTTCTGCAAGGATAAATTAACAGCCTACAAGGTGCCCAAGTACATCGAGTTCCGCGACGCATTGCCCAAGACACTTGTCGGTAAAATTCTGAGAAGGGTGTTGCAAGAGGAGGAAAAGGCTAAAAAACCATCGTAGCAGCACACTCATAAATAATAAACAAAAATAACGGAGGAGATCTTAATGGCCGACTATCCATGGTTCAAGAATTACGATAAGGGTGTACCTAAAACTTTACAACCCTATCCCGATAAGAAGCTTTTCGAAGATGTCTCGGATGTGGCCAGGGAAAGACCCGGGCATAAAATGATCTGGTTCAAGGGCAGATGGATGACCTATAAAGAGGTCGACCACCTGAGCGATATACTGGCTGCCGGTCTTACGGCTCAAGGGGTAAAAAAGGGCGACCGCGTTGTCATGCTGATGCCCAACTCACCCAATATAGTCATAAGCCAGCTTGCCATCTGGAAAGCAGGAGCTATCGCCGTGCCGGTTAACCCGCTCTACAGCGAGGCCGAGCTCGAGTTTGCGCTCAAGGAATGCGGCGCCGAGGTAGCAATTGTGCTGACTGCATTCTATGACCTGGTAAAGAAGATTCAGGGACGCACCAATCTGCGACTGCTTATCGTTACCAGCGTCAAAGAATACCTGTCGCCTTTTATTAAACTGATGTTCACTCTGTTGATGGAGAAGAAGCAGGGACAATATCTGGAAAAGGTGCAGGGCAACGATATCTGGCTGCAGGACCTGATGAAGAAACACGCCGGCGATAAGAAACCTGATGTCAAGGTGAGCGGCAAAGATACCGGCCTGCTGCTGTTCAGCGGCGGCACGACCGGCACGCCCAAAGCGGTGATGCTAAGCCATGAGGCCATATTCATGAACGGCCGACAGATACATTCCTGGTCCAAGCCGCTGGCCACGGATTGGACGGATGTGCTCGTGTTGCTAATGCCTTTCTTCCATGTTTACGGCAATGTAATTTTGCTGTCTACAGCCATAGCCGGCCGTTATCCCACGGCTCTTATCCCCAATCCTCGCGAGGTAAAGGACGTTCTGGCTACGATTAAAAAGGTCAAACCGGCCTTTTTCCCGGCCATCTCGGCCATCTTCATCGGGCTTATGAACAGGCCTGAGGTCAAGTCGGGCAAGATCGATTTCAAGACCATGAAGTCGTCGGTAGCTGCTGCCGCTCCTCTTCTGCCGGAGACCAAGAGGCAGTGGGAGGCGGTCACAGGCGGCAAGATCGTAGAGGCTTACGGCCTCACCGAATCGGGCGTGCTCGCCATGGGTCCCTTCCTGGGTAAATGGAAGGAGGGGGCGGTCGGAATGCCCACCCCTGATACCGTTATCAAGATTGTTGACATAGACACGGGAAAAACCGAGCTTAAGGTCGGCGAGGCGGGCGAGATCATAGCCAATGGGCCGCACATCATGCAGGGTTACTGGAACCGTCCTGAAGCTACCGCAGAGATGCTGCGCGACGGCTGGCTGTATACGGGCGATATCGGTTACCTGGATGAGGACGGATACCTCTTTATAACATCCCGCAAGAAAGACCTGATCAAGCCCAGCGGGCATCAGGTCTTCCCCGTCGAGATCGAGGAGATCATCGCTCAACATCCCGCCGTGCTCGAGGTGGGTGTGGCCGGCGTGCCCGATGCCGCCCAGGGCGAAGCCGTGAAAGCATGGGTGGTATTGAGAACAGACCAATCATGCACGGTCGAGGAGATACAGGTCTTCTGTCGTGAGAAGCTGACTGCATACAAGGTGCCCAAGCATGTGGAGTTTCGAGATGCTCTGCCCAAGACTATGGTGGGCAAGGTGCTGCGGCGCGTGCTGCAGGAGGAGGACCGGGCCAAGGGCAAATAAATGCCGAAGAGACGGCGGCGGGATTAAACACCCCGCCGCTGTTTTTTTATAAAGTTCATAACCTCTTTAAGGCTGAAGGTGCCCTCCATCGGCCCCAGCCTGGACGCTGCCAGGGCGCCCATGGCGTTGGCCAGCCTGGCTGTCTCATACAGCGGCAGATTATCGAGGTAGCCGCTGATAAAACCGGCGTCGAAGCAGTCGCCCGCGCCGGTGGGGTCGACGGCATTTACTTTAAATCCGGGGACGTCGAACGAGGATTCAGATGTGAACACACGGCAGCCGCTGTCACCCTTCTTAAGCACCACGATCTTCACTCCCATCTCGATCAGGCTACGGCAGGCAGTATCGATATCGGGTTCATGCACCAGCAGGCCGGCCTCGTTCCCGCTGGGAAGAACGATATCGGCCAGACGGACAACGGGCAACAGCATGTTCCTGCACTCCTCGGCTGAGAGCAACTCCGGTCGCAAATTGGGATCGAGGCTGACGCTGCCACCGGACTCTTTGATAGCCTCGGCCATCGCCGTGCAGATATCCCTTATAGCACTGCTTATGGACAGCGAACAGCCCATAAGATGAAGGTGGCGGAATGACTGTGCGTACTTCACAGCCCGGGAGACAGGAGGCAGGCGGTCGGAGGCGGTGCCTGCGATGTGAAAGATAAAGTTGCGCCCGCCATTCCGATCATAGGCCACAAAGGCGCAGCCCGTGGGCCTTCCCTTGATCGAGGCTATGAGTTTAGTGTCCATGCCATCATCCGTAAATCTTCTCAACAACAGACGGCCGAAACCGTCCTGTCCCAGCGAACCCACGAAGCCCGTCAGCTTCCCTATACGTGCGGAGGCATCTGCAAAGATAGCTGGTGCGCCGCTGGGGAATGGGCCCATGAATCGTCCGGTTTTATCCAGAGACATGTCCACCGACGGGCGCATGATCTCCACGATTAATTCTCCCGCGGCCAGCACCTGCCCTTCGTCCCAGAATGGGAGCCTTCTGCGCCGCTCGAATTCCTTTTCAAGCGCGGGGATTGAGCCATACAGGTTGAAAGCGTGGCAGTATTTCAATATCTGCTGCGAGATGCGCTCGACCACATACCGGTGGGGCTCGAAACCGTCTTTTTCCAGATTTGCATACAGGCGTTTGCGCGCTTCCCTGACCTTCCTGTCCGTCCAGATGTAGCGCGCGCCTGTCTTGAGCAGCCAGTTTTGCCTTTCATCAGATAGTCTATCGAACGGCCTGCCGGCCTCCTCCGGGTGAAGCCATTTACGCCATCTGCCGGAGCGGATCACAGCCTGTGCAAGAGATTCTTTAAATGCCGAAAGCCCTGCAGCGTTCCTGCCCGGGGCAGACTTTTCCCTCGATTCAAGCTCGAAAAGGGCATCGCATTCGACTTCGGTAAATTCGGGGCCTACATTGGCGCCGCCCATTTTACTGTCGGGGTAGGCGGAGGGATTTTCCACGTTGTCGGTGTAATGTCCCTTCAGCACCAGATTATAGTAGCGTGCGATATTATAAAGCTCCTGCGCCATCTGCGGGCTGAACAGGGTCGTGTCCAGGTCCGTTCCAACTTTACCCACGATAAAGCACGGCCAAGCTCCGCTCAGTCCTTCCTGCGTCATCCTTGTGCGTAATCCGGCCAGGAAGTCGCCGAACATAGCTTCGTTGGCCAGGCCGCCCTTGACCTCCTCGGTGCCTACCTCGTAAGCCACCGGGGGCAGTCCGCGTTTAATACGGAAGGACTCGCAGTGTTTGATCAGCAGGACGGTCCTATCTATGACCGTGTTTAGCTGGAGTGTTCCGCCGGGCGGCAGGTCCCGGTCAACGGTGGGATCAATGTGAAGCAGGTCGAAACCTGCTTCAATAGCAGATTCCAGAGATCTCCTGACCGCTTTCATAGTGCGGCTGTAAGGCCATTTTTCACTGGTATGCCTGTCGCGCAGCCAGGGTCCGGCATGGTCTACCCCGAGCAGAATGGGACCTTTGAAATCCGTTTTTCCGGCAGTACGCCGTATCAGAGTGACGAAACGCGCATGGTCCCAACCGGTATAGCCCCCATCCAGGTCGACCTGGTTAAGTGTAGCCGCGAAGAATATCGGGCAGTCAGCCTCTTTAGCTGCGAGCAGGGCCGCCTCAACCACGGCTTGAGAGTTGGCCGAAACGGCCAGTAGTGTGCGCCAGGGCGCACCCTCTTTGATAGACAGCCGGGAGAACGAGCGTATTATAGCCTCGCACAGAGTGAATCCGCTGCGCGCAGCTTGCCGTCGTATACGTGAACTGTCAGCTGCCATAAGGATATGAGTTTCGCGCCCGTTTAACAGCTATTATACACGTTTAGAGCACAGGCTCGCCGCAGATATCGTCGGCGCACCAGCAGGTCAGGCTTCCCTCGACGAATTTAACATCCTTGAAGCCGGCGCCCTTGAGCGTGCAGCAGGCCTGGTAGGCGCGCCCGCCCCGCCGGCACATGACTACCGTCTCCTTATCTTTATCAAGTTTATCCATATCGTCATACAATTTAGGTTGCGGAAGGGACTGTAACTGGGGCGCCTCGATCCAGGTCTGGTCGGACTCGTATTTGCTTCTAACATCGAGAAGCACGAAGTCATTGCTTCCGGCTATCTTTTTTTTTACCTCGGCGGGGCTGACACCCTCCGTCCTTCCCTCCAGCTTGTTGCGCACAAGGTTGGCCGCGTGGTGGAGGACATCCAGCGCCGTGTTGTAGGGGGGAGCGTAGGCCAGGTCCAGGTCAGCCATTGTATCTACTGTCATACCTGCTGTGACGGCCGTGGCCAGCACATCGATACGCTTGATGACATCGCCGGGTCCGGTGCCCTGTCCGCCCAGTATACGACGCGTTTTCCGGTCCACGATGAGCTTAATTATGATCTCCTTGTTTCCCGGGTAATACATCGGCTTATCGGGATTCGATATCAGGGCAGTCACGACATCCAAACCTGCTTCAAGCGCCTGTTTCTCTCCCAGTCCCACGCGCCCGGTGTTGAAGTCGAATACCTTCACACAGGCGGTGCTCACGATGCCCGGGAATTTTTCGCTGTTGCCGGTGATATTGGCCGCTATCACGTGCCCGTGCTTGTTGGCTGTGGAGCCAAGGGGCACGAAGGCCTTCTTGCCGGTGACAATGCTGACATTGGCCACGCAGTCGCCGCCGGCATAGATATCGGGATCGCTGGTCTGCAGGTACTCGTTGACAACGATATCGCTGAATGGACCGATCTCCAGGCCTGCTTCCTTTGCCAGTTTTGAATTGGGACGAACCCCTATAGCGAAGATGACCACGTCTCCTTGCAGAGTCTCACTATCGGTGACGACGTGGCTTACCCGGTCTCCTTCGCCCTTGAATTCCACTACTTTTTGCCCCAGCTTTAGAGTGACCCCCTTGCTTCTAACATTGTCGGCCAGAAGGTCCGAGATCTCCTCATCCAGTATACCCGGCAGCACTTTGTCCAGCGCTTCAACGACGGTGACCTTCAATCCACGTGCCGATAGCGCCTCGACCATCTCAATTCCAATCAGTCCGGCGCCAACTACGATGGCCTTTTTTGAGGTCGACTCATTTATGAGGGCCTTTATCTCATCTGCGTCAGGGACGCGTTTCAACACGTGCACTCCTTTGAGGTCGATGCCTTTTATGGGGGGAACTACCGGATTTGCCCCTGTGGCAATCACCAGCTTGTCATAGGCGATGGAATATTGCCGGCCTTCGGTCAGTGCAGTAACGTCTATCCTGTGTGCGGACCGGTCGATGCGATCCACACGGGTGGCTGTCAGTACATCCACATTGCTGATCTTTTTAAAGGTGGCGGCATCGCGCACCAGGAGAGCGTTGCGGGATTTGACGACATAGGAAATATAGTACGGCAATCCGCAGCCGGCGTAGGATATCAGTTCCTCATCCTGTAGCATGGTTATCTGTGCCGATGCATCCAGCCTGCGCGCGCGGGCAGCGGTCTTGGGCCCGCAGGCGCCGCCGCCGATGATGACAAACTTCATTGGTTTTTCCATTTTGGTATCACTCCAGAATAGCGTTCATTATGAAAGTGTCTGCGATATAAAAGATTATAGACAAATCCAATGTATTATGCGATTAATTCAATACCCGATATATGATTTTTGTCACGTTTCTTCGAGACGTTGATTCTCAATGCATGATATACATTGCTTATAGGTATAAGCCCTGAGATTAAGATTCATGCGTGGTGACTAAATGTCCCTTATCGGCATACGTTACGGTCCGTTTCTCCACTCGTTTGCCCATCTCTGTCCATTCCCTGTACCAGCTTTCGCCATACCCTTCTTTAGTTTAGAGGCGGTAAAAAAAGCGCCCTACTTTCAGCGAGTCCAGTTGTTTGTGCGCCGCAAATCCATCGAAAAAAGAATTCAAAGATAAAGAATTTAAAGTGGTATTGGTATCTCGGATTCCGAGGTAAATGTGCCTTCTTTTTGGGTATTGCTATTATTCCTAAAAAATAATTTTCCTGGTTATATTTACTCTAATTCCGGTAAGCCCATCGCCGGAAAAGGATTCAGCTGTGACTTTTTGTAAAATCCACCCAGTTAAAAATAACATCAAACAGTAATTTGATATTGCCTACCTGGCAGTGGTTTTGCGCATGTTCGGTTCTGGTAAATACTCTGGCAGTGATTGAGCGTACATTCGTCAGCGCTTCAATTTGTCTAAATAGCTGATCACTGGTAATCCCAAAAACATCCTCCGTTCCCCAAAGCAATAGAACATCCTGTTTCAACAGGTGGGAAATATCACCTGTCTGCAAAGGGATGAACCGCTCCAAATAGTCGTAGGGTGTGCTTGTGCCTGTGATGTGCATACCCTGTCGCATTATCCAATCCACAAACATATCCTTTTCCATAACAGAATTGAGCAGATTATTAAATTGGGTGCTGTCTTTAGATCTGAATAATGGCTCTAAGAGGTTGCGGGCTTCACCTAATCTCTTAAACCAGCAGTCTAAAATATCAAATAGAGAATCGCATGCAACCACACGCTTCGCCCTTGGTTCAAAGGCAGCGGCTCGTATGACCAGGCCGGCTCCCATCGAGATACCAAACAAAGTAACGTCGGTAAGATTAAAATAGTCGAGCACTGTTTTCACCGGTTTATGCCATTCATGAGTTAGTGGCAACCCGGCATCTTCCCTGGCTCCACCCTGTCCTGGCCCCTCAAAAATGATGACGTCGTAACCCGCATCCCGCATAGAAAATAAAATGGGAAACCACTCTTCTATATAGCTGTCAAAACCCCCAAACATAACAATAGTGTCTTTGGGATTTTTCGGGGTAAAACGATACGCTGGAAGGACACCTTTGTGCTTGCCATCTGTATAAGGTATCGCATATTTGTCGCTGTCTTTAATTCCATAATGCTGATGAACCAAATCAAAAAATATTTTACGAGTTGGAAGCTTATCCGGGTCATCTTCCCACATAAAAAATTCAGCGGCGCGGTAATAATAACCTGCGTGAAGATCGCGCCCCTTAGCCAGAGACTTCTTTGCCAGATTTATGAATTCCTGTCGCCAGGAGGGAAAATCCTTTAATTTAGGAGAAAGAGCGCGCATGTCTTCAAGTCCGCTTTCACCGAGGTAGCAGACATAACGATTCATTTGAAAATTCACCAGTGGATTGGCATGTAAGTCATCGTGATAGCCTACATAAAACTTGAACTCTGGTTTTACTTGAGGGGCCTGCCGATGTGTTTTACTCATAATATCTTACCTCCAATTATTTAATTACATGACAAACCTTCTTGTCATAAAAGCAACTCGATATCATTTACAATGTTATATATCCGCCATTTTCCTCCCTTAGATAGACCTATGTCTCAATAGGGAGCAATATAATTCGACATTATTTACTTTGTTATAAATCCTTTTCCAACAAGTCACACATCGTTAGCCTGCTGCTATATATGACTGATGCCATCATCAACATAAAATCACCTGACTATTTCTCATGATATACTTCATCGATTACACATTGGCTGTCTTTAACATAATAGCGAGTAAGTATAAAGTAGAACACCACGGCGCCAAATAGAACTGGTAAAGACCACAAAAATCCGGTTATTAAGCCGGTTGCGCCGCCGCCGATAGCATCTGAAACCGCACCTACAAACCACGGCCCTAGAGCAGCAAAGCCATAAAGGATTGAACTACTCAGCGCAAAACTGGAAACGCGATGTCTGAGAGGCACAACGTCCATAATAAGCGACATCACCACCGGATTTACATTGGCTACGACGATCATTTGAAGGGCCAGTAATACGATGATGATTGGCAAAGCAACTTTACCGCAGATAAGGATGATAACACCCAGCAGAACAAAATTAAGGATTTGCACGATAAGCATTGTGTGAGCTCTGGCACATTTATTATGTTTTTGCCATCTATCCGCTAGAAAACCCCCCAGTAATGGGCCTACTACGGCTATTAATCCGCATAATCCCACTATCGAACCTGCACCTGCCGCATCCAGGTTATATGCTCTTATGAGCAAGGTTGGCAACCAGCCGAGAAACGTAAGGAAGAAAAAAGACCAGCAACTTTGTCCCAGGACAATGTAGGTAAAAGAGGGGATTTTAAACAACTTAATCCAGTCTATTAGATATTGTTTGGAGATAGCGCCCTCTCCTGCTTCTTTTACAGTCGCATAATCCTTTAGGAAGAATGCCCAGATGCCCAAAAATATGCCGGGAATGGCAAAGACATAGAACGGTAATCTCCAATCTCCGGTTTTTGTAATTATGATTCCGCCGATAATCAATCCGGCAGCTGTACCAAGTACAGTGCCGACGGCAAAAATGCCTGTCACCAGGCCTCTTCGTTCCTTGGGAAAGACAACGGAAAGCCAGCCGGTGCTGCCGGCATTATAACCGGCTTCCCCTATGCCAACTATTGCTCGCGTGAATACCAGGTGAATTAATTTGGTAGCCAGGCCGGTGGCGAAGGTGGCAAGGCTCCATAACAACGCCATTAATCCAAGTGATTTACGGCGGCTCCAGCGTTCCACCAACCACGATGCCGGGATGGTCAATAATCCCACTCCGATACTGAAAACTGACTGAATAATGCCCGCTTCTGTATCAGTTAAACCAAGTGCTATTTTCATAGGCTGAAGTGCCACCGATAGAACCGATCGATCGGCAAAATTCATTAAATACAGAAGAGTCAGAGCCGTCAGTATCGCTATTGACTGTCCCTTGCTAACCTGGAATTTCTTTTTTGTCTCGATATTACTATCCATAACCTCTTCTTCCTCCATAATTTAAATAGGCTATATAAGGTGTGGGTGGCATATGATGTGCCACCCACGTAGTACACTTATTCCGAGAATATATTGGGATGAATCTAAGCCTTCCCATCGCAGGGATTGGAAGCCACCGCTACACCTTTACCGGTCGGACTGCAATTTTCACCACCATCAGGACAATCGATAACACAAATGAACTTCATCTTTCCTTTTGTCCCTTCAGCTGCTTTTGCGCTGTGCATCTCGTTCGAAAAGGTATATACGACATCGCCGGGCCCAACTTCCTGCTCTGCATCTTCGCCTTTAAATACTATTCTCCCCTCGAGAATATACAGCGCCTCGGCATATTTGTGCTGGTGGGCAGGCAACTCTCGGGTCTTACCATGATCCAGATCTACAGTAAACTCTCTCACAGCAAAACGATGCCCGTATCTTTCATCACCCACCTCGTTATGGACCATCCATTTGATAATAAGGCCAACGGGGCCGATACCCACCATTTCACCCCAGTCTTTGCCTTCAACTTCTTTGGCTTTTCTAACGATCATTTATTTACTCCTTTCAAATTATTACTGTTATATTGGATTTTCAGTTTGGTGCCAGCTATTAGACGCCTGTGACAAGAAGGGAAGGCTCGTGACCGGGCAGGATATATCCGGGTTCGTCACGTGAGGCGATGGCTTTAACTTTATAAATGCTGTCATAGAAAGCATAGTGGTCATATACCATCATCGTGGGTATTACCTGACTGTAAACTGGCGGCGCCTTTGGAATACTGCGCATAACGCCTTTTGCATCCATAAATTCTCCAAGATTGGGGAAAACCAGGAAATTGGCGAGACAAAGATCTCCAATGATTACTACGGTTCCTTTCTTGGTGTTAACCGCAATCGACTGACTACCGCGTGAGTGGCCCGGCGTTTTATATATCTTGACTCCATCGGCAATTTCAAAATCGCCATCTACTTGCAGAGTCGGCATACCCTGAAGTTCGGCGATGACATTGGGAGCGTAATCACCTCTGAGTTTTTGTGACGGCAGCGGGCTTAACAGATTCCACCATTCATCCCTTTGGAAAACTGTCTTTGCTTTCTTGAAGAGGGTGCAGTTGCCCGCATGATCGTTGTGAAGGTGCGTACAGATAACGGTCCCTATATCATCAGGCCCCAGGCTCTCTTTGGCCAGTGCCTTCTCGACGAATTTCTTGCCGCCTTCAGCCGGTAACATTCCCCAGGCTTTTCCATCGACAATAAAGTCGTCACTAATTCCGGTATCAACCAGGATATTTTCCCCTTTGCTCTGCAACAGGAAACCAAGATAGGGCCCGTCCGCATCGAAATCCTCGGCCAGGGGAGGCATCCCCTGTGGCCACATGAAAGACATTCGAATTGAAATTTTGCCGAAGTTCAGTACCTTAATGTCCCAGGTCTTCATTAGTCTCATGCCTCCTAATTAATTTTTATTAAGGCCTTGATTTTAGCTTGCCGTATAAGGTCTATCAGCTTAGGTCTCCTAATATTATTAAACAGATTTGTGACATCTAGAATGTCACAAATCTGTTAATTGAATGAAGGTAATAGCCAGAAATTATGGTTAATAATTGACACAAAATATTACTAATATTGACATGTGTGATGTGAAAAACTTATTATTTGACTGAGTTTTGGCAGGTAAGGACCATGAGTATTAAGAAAGATCGCACTGCACGACTGCTGAACGTCATCTATCTTTTAAACCATAATCCCCAGGGTTTAACCACCTCAGAAATAGCTAAAGAGTGCGGGCTTTCATTTGATGGCGGCAGGGAGGGAGTGAGTGTCAGAACTATCTATCGTGACCTTAAAGCTATTCAAGATGAAATGGCGGTCCCGGTTTGGGTGGAGAAAGGAAAATGGAAGATCAATCCCGGCCACTTTCTGCCTCCTATTCAGTTTAACCTGTCTGAAGCCATGACAATTTTTATTGCTGCC
>Ga0172375_10008318_pt1 | contig 13976 bp, 10 predicted proteins | sample LakKiv1m_FD_114537 | JGI IMG/M metagenome (GOLD analysis project Ga0172375, IMG submission 114537) | Freshwater microbial communities from Kabuno Bay, South-Kivu, Congo - kab_092012_11.1m | ecosystem: Environmental > Aquatic > Freshwater > Lake | place: Democratic Republic of the Congo...
CGAAGGCCTGAAGCGAAGGCGGGCACATGTTCATTCCCATCTTGTCGAGTTCAACGACTGATGGATAATCCCTGAGAACGCAGAACGGATCCGGACAGTGGGGCACCCCCAATAGAAAGGCGGCGCTCCGCATAACCTGGCGTTCAAGGCGTGCTGTCTGCTTCTTCTCGTCGTTGTCGGACATGGCTTTGATGTTGATCACGGCGACTTCGTTCGTGCGGTCCACGACCGGATGCATTCCCGTTTCCTTCTCCAGATTGACCAGCACGATCAGGCATACGTCATTTGTCCCCCGGTTCTTGGCCATCAGCCGGGCTTGATCTGTCAGATTGGTGCCCGTGGCCTTTGGAACGTCAAGTGTCCGCACGGGAACGCGGAGTTCCTTCTCGGCAAAACTCCGAATGCTTTCGAGTACTGCAGGCGTGACGGCGCCCGCATTCGCCAAGGCAATCGTCTTAACGGCGGGTTCGGCGGACATGCATGCCCCAGGATTCAGCGAGAAGCCCAGCAACACGAGAAAAGCAACGACGGCATTGTTCTTCATAATGCTCCTTATGTTTCTCCAACTGTAATCCAGCCTAGCCGTCATCGGACGCGATTGTCAATGAAGTTGCGACCGGACGCATAGTGCGTCAAGGCAGCGAAACAGCTAGCAGGCGCAGAATCGGTTCTCTTTGGCCTGTCATGCTGGGCGGAGCGCAGCGGAGTCGAAGCATCTCTCAATCGAGCCATTGCGCACGGACTGGATATCCCTCGACTTCGCTCGGGATGACTTCGGGCCGCACGGGTAGCGACTTCTTCACACACCAGTTAGACGTTGTCAAACCAGTGTGAGTCTGTAACATATTCCAACACACTATGAATGAGCCTGATAAACGGTGGACTGATGTTGTCGTCGGTGTCCTTCTGGCAGGGGCGGCGTTCGTCGCCTATGCGGCAACGCTCAGCGGCGGCGCTTTCCCTGGCGAGTCGGCTCGTCTGATTGTCCAATTCACTGGCCTTTCCCCGAAACTGGCGCCGGATCATCCGCTGTGGGGTGCGTTGGTTTGGGCGCTATCCCAAGGCCCAGAGGGCCATTTGGCGGTGCGGTTGAATTGGCTAAGTGCGCTGTGTGGGGCCGGTTCCGTGTACCTGCTGTACAGAATCATGGTGGGCGCCATTTACGGCACGATAACGGTAACTCCCGCCAATAGAACGAGAGTGTTGACCGCCGCCCGGTTGGCTGGCGTATCGGCGGCGCTGTTTCTGACCTTCTCTGTTCCCTTCTGGGTTGTCTCGAATCGCGCACACAATGCCTCATTCGACGCACTGATCCTGCTCGCGGCGGCATGGCTCCTGTATCGATTCGCCGTCAAGGACGACGATCGTTACCTGTACATCTGGGCGTTTCTGTATGGACTGGGTATTGTGGAATGCGCGACGTTCATCGTCATGGCCCCGGTATTTGGGCTTGCGCTCCTGTACCTGTTCCTTGGCAAGGAAACGTTCCGGCCGAGTGTGGTCATCAATTCCGCGTTCTGTGGTCTGTCGGGATTATCGCTCTATCTGATTGCCGCGTGGTTCTTCTACGGCAGCGTCGGTTACCACGTGGAAGGTTACAGTAATTTCTTCCAGATTGTCTGGATCATGTGGCGGGATCAGGTCTACCTGATTGGCCGGAGTCTTCCGCAAAGCGGCTGGCTGGTGATCCTGATAACAACCATTATTCCCTGGCTGACTTGTTTGGTCGTGGCGAGGAGGGCGCTTAACGAAGAAAAGGACTGGACGTACTACATTCTTCACGTGGTCATGACGGGACTCGCTGTGGGCGTTCTTTTCAACGTGAAGTTTGCGCCTTGGTCAATGCTGGGGCTGGGGCGACTATTGGTGACGCCCTATCTTCTGACGGCGTCGGTGTTCGGCTATCTCATCGCCTATTGGTACTTGTTGCCGGGCGCATGGTGGGAGGAGGCGGAGGAGGCGACGGCCAAAGCATGGGGCAAGAAGTGGTTGGGCCTGCTGGTCGTCATACCCGGCCTGGCTCTCCTGTGTCTCGCCCCGGGCCGGAATATCAAGTTGGCCGATGGCAGAAGTTACGACTTTCTCTATCGTCATGCGGAAGAGGTGATCAACTGCCTTTCCGGGCGAACGTGGCTGGTTACGGATGGCGTGATGGATGACCAATTGCTGGTCGCGGCAAAGGAGACGGGATGTCCCGTCAAATTGCTGAACACCGTGGCCGGAAACAACGATCTCTATATGAGATATGTGGCGACGTTATTCGACAACGTGAGGCTCAAGAACCTGGCGGCGCTCGGGATGATGCCGCTACTCAAGGAGTGGTTCTCGCGAGATCCTGACATCGACAAGAAAGTGGCCGTTCGTTCCATGCCCGACCTGTGGACCTATGCCGGTTTCATGATGGTCCCCAACAAACTCGTATTCTTCGGCATGACGAATCGAGAAGACGTCGCTGTCGGTGAGCTTGTGGCCGAGCATGAGAAGTTCTGGCGGACCTCGCTGCCGGCGCTGAGAAGCGAAGCGTCGGGGGGCGGGGGTCGCGGTGCCAAGGCTCCCAGGGACCGGCTTTTGGCGGCCGCCTTGACTCGACACGTCAGTCTCGTGGCCAATGATCTGGGCGTCTTTCTTGAGGATGTTCGACATCCGCAGGAGGCCTTTGCTGCCTATGGCAAGGCTCGCGAGATTGACCCTGAGAACATTAGCGCGCTTCTCAACCAGCTCAACATGATTGAGAACGGTTACTCAACGGAGAAGGCGGAGGCCGTCAAAGCTGATGCCGACAAACTGCTGGCGGATCTCAAGGGACAGTATCGCATTTGGTCCCTCTCTCAATACTATGGCTATGTGCGCATGCCGGAAGCGTTTGCGCAGAGAGGGCTGACGTGGGCTCTCTCGGGCCAGCCAGGCTTGGCCATTTCCGAACTCAAGGCCGCGCTGGATCTTCTCCCTGCCGATAAGCAGACGACGACGAAGCGAGCCCTGGCCAGTATGTACCTTGCGCAAAGAGAGGATCTCGAGAGTGAATCCCTCTTCGTTGAGGTCCTGGCCGAAGCGCCCGATGATCAGGCGGCGTTGGCGGGGTTGGCTCGGGTCGCCATCCGCAAGGGCGATCTCAAGACGGCCGCGGATCTGCTCCGACGTGCCGAAAGTTCCGGCATGCCCAAAGAGCAGGTCATGCTGGAGAGAGCGTCTCTGTTGTTGAATGAAGGAAAGGCGGCGGAGGCGAGGCAGAGTCTGGAACAGCTGGTCAAAGAGAAACCGGAAATGAGCAGAGCGTGGGCTCTTCTTATCGATATTCTGGTTCAGCAGAACGATCAGCAAGCTTTGGGAGAGTGCCTGAAGACGATGGAGGACACAAAGACCGTGTCTGTGAGGGGCGTCCGGGCGGTGGGTTGTGGCTATCTGGCCCTGATGCGAAACGACTTCGAGAGCGCTAGGAAGTTCTTCGAGACGGCCCTCGTGGGTGCGCCGGACAATGCCTATCTGTTGGAGATTCTGCTGCGACTGGATGTGGTGCAAAGCAGAAGGGATGATGCCCTGCGTCATGCGAAGGATCTATTGCGTACGGGCTCGAGGAATGCGTTCGGGCATTACGTCCTGGCCTCAATTCAGATGAACAATGGCCAATATGACTTGGCCGAGGACTCGCTGCGCAGAAGTCTGGAAATTCAGAAGACGCCCCAGGCGGAGAACGATCTGGCGTGGTTGCTTCAGACGACGGGCGCCTACGCCGAAGCCGAGAAAGTGGCGCGGTCGGCGCTGAAAATGAATGACAAGATGTACCAGGCGTGGGATACGCTCGGTGTGATCCTTATGAAGACCAAGCGCCTTGAGGAGGCGCAAAAGGCGCTCGACATGGCCCTTTCCTTGTTTCTGGACGACATGAGCCTTTTTGTCCATTTGGCGGAATTGCAGGCGTTGAAGGGAAATCCCAAGCGCGCTGCTGAATTCGCCGATAGGGCTCTTGAACGGCCGGATTTACTGTCGCCCCGTGACCGCGACATGGCGCGGGACATTCGCAGCAAGGGCGAAAAGTGAAGCTCCCCGCGTTGCCTGCCCGCATTGCTGCCTGCCCACATCGCTGCGCGAAGTGCTGCGGGCGGGCGCAAAGCGCTGCAGGCGGGAAACGCGGGGCTCTCTGGCGAAGGCGAGTAGGCGGGCTGCCGGGAGCATGCGCGTTGGCGGCGGTATTGGTGTCTGTGTAGCGTTTTCTGATCGGCCACGAAAAGGCCCAATCAATACAAGAAACAAGGTAGGGACTCTGCCATGGGATTGTCTGTAAAAAGTGCAAAGAAGGTTCTCGAACAACACGGTCAAGCGCATGTCCTTCGATTCTGGGACGAGCTGAATGAAAGCCAGCGGGCCGATCTGTTGGCGCAGGTCGAGTCGCTGGACTTTGGTAACATCGCCCGGATGCAGAGGCTTCTTGCGGAGAGTCAGACAACGATCGCGGCAGGGGAAGTCTCCCCTGCCGATGTGGCTCAACCGTCTGCGCGGGAAAAGGACGAAACCCGGCGAATAGGCGAAGATGCCATTCGGCATGGCAGGGTTGGCGTTCTTTTGGTGGCTGGCGGCCAGGGGTCAAGACTGGGCTTCGAGGGACCCAAAGGGTGCTACCTACTGTCTCCGATTACAAACGCATCCTTGTTCCATATCCACGCGAGAAAGATCGTCGCTTTGGAGCGGGCCTATGGCAGTACGGTTCCTTTCTACATCATGACGAGCCGGAGTAACGACCATGAAACCAAGGCGTTTTTCGAGCAGCATGACTACTTCGGCCTCTCCCGCGACAGGGTGAAGTTCTTTGTCCAGGGGATGTGGCCTGCCTTGACCGCCGATGGCAGAATCGTGCTGGATCAGAAAGACCACGTGTTCATGAGCCCGGACGGCCACGGCGGCATCCTGTCGGCGCTTCGCGTAAACGGTATGGTGGACGATATGGAGAGACGCGGACTTGAGACGCTGTTCTACTTCCAGGTGGATAATCCGCTTGTCGAAATCGCGGATCCGGCTTTTGTCGGGTTCCACAAGAAGTGCGGGGCGCAAATGTCGGTAAAGGTGTGCGCCAAGCGAGACCCCCAGGAAGGCCTGGGCGTCGTGGTCAGACGGAATGGGCGCAATGCCATCGTCGAGTACACGGAACTGACGAAGGAGCAGAAGCATGAAGTGCTCCCCGACGGCCATCTGAAGTTCCGGTTTGGAAGCGTGGCGATACATGTATTCTCGATGGAGTTTCTGAAGGCGGAAGCAAACGCCGAGTTGCCGCTTCACGTGGCGCACAAGAAGGTGCCGTACTGTGATGAACAAGGGAACCTTGTGAAGCCCGAGAAGCCGAATGCCTACAAGTTCGAGAAGTTCATATTCGATTCACTTCCGGATGCGGAAACGGTCCTGAACTACGAGTTTGCGCGGGAGGACGAGTTTTCTCCTGTGAAGAATGCGACAGGATCCGATACCCCGGATACGGCGCGCCGGGATATGATGCGCAAGTGGGCGCGTTGGATGGAGGCGTGTGGGGTCCAGATTCCGAAGAATGAGGAGGGGGACCCCCTTCACAAGATCGAGATAGATCCTTGTTTTGCCCTTGGGCCCGAGGAGCTAAAGAAGAAGCTGAAGAAAGGCTTCAAGATCACCGGCGATGTACTGCTGACGTGATGTGGCTCGGCTCGGTGGAAACCTCGCCTTGAGAGGCGGAGAGCTTCACTTCGGACTGACCACAAGGCGGAATCCGATGGTGTCGTCTTTGAGTTCTGGACGGTCGAATCCGCGGAAGAGAATGGCAAGACTCGGTTTCTCGTCGAAATCCCAGCTTCCGCCGTGACGCACCTTGTATTTCTTGTCGGCGTCGAACCAGTCATCGCACCACTCCCAGACGTTTCCCGCGAGTCCGAAAATGCCCGCCTCGTTGGTCCCGCTCTTGTCGACAGGACATGTCACGGCGTATCCGTCATTGTACCCGGTGATTCCGTGCCAGTCGCTGAAGCTTTCCCGTGCCGTGAGATCGGAGAAATTACCGTATTTCGGTGGCCAGGTGTTTCCCCACGGATATTTCCGGTTGTCCCCGTTCTTGGCGACTACAATCCACTCCGCTTCGGTCGGCAATCTGAACTCGCATCCCAACGGCAGTCGCTCCGAGAACTCTTTGTTGAGCCAACTGCAAAAAGCCTTGGTGTCGTTCCAGCTCACCTGTACCACGGGTTGATCGTTTCCGTTGAGAGAGAACTTGTCGCGAAACAGGCTGTCATGCTTGGCCTTGAACCTTCGATACTCGCCATTGGTGACCTCGAACTTGCCAACCCAGAGCTTCAGGTCCTTGAACCACACCAGAGTCAACTCCTCTCCGCGGCCAATCGAGACCACGAGTGATTTCCCGAACACCGGGCGGGGCCCGGCGGCGGTCGGTTTGTCGGCGGTCGGCCCGGAGTCGGCTTCTGGCGCGGGCTCGGGCGGCGTGACGGGCTCTCTGGCGATCTGATCCGAAGCGATCTTGAAAGCCAGCATGACCTTGGATTCATCCGCATTGTTCATGACTGCCCAATGCAGCGGAGTGAGCCCGGCGTCCGTCTTGGCGTCGACCTGCGCGCCGGAGGTAATGAGCAATTTCACAACGTTGGTGGCGTTCTTGCCGGCCGCCCAATGCAGAGGCGTGATCTCCTTATCGGCTCGGGCGTTGACGTCCGCTCCGAGGCGGATCAGCAGTGACGCGGCCCCAAGCGCGTCATTGCCGGCGGCCCAATGAAGCGGCGTGAAGCCCGCCGTTGTCCGGCTGTCGAGAATGGCGCCCTTCGCCACGAGCATGACGATGCTGGCTCGCTGGTCGAGCGTGGCGGCAAGATGAAGAGGGGTAATGCCGTTGCCGATAACGGAGTTGACGTCGCCGGTCGTGCAGGTTTCCAGGAGAGAGTCCAGCTTGAGAACATCCTTGGCGACGATGGCCCTATGGAGTTCGCCGGGACCCACCGCCATGACGACCATCGGCGTCAGGAGCAGAGCGGCGGCAAGGACCAGCTTCTTGAGGGTCTGCTCCATCTTGCGTTCCCCCCACACGCGACACTCTCGAAGATAGGCGAGGTAGGTGTCGCACAAGCCGGCAATATAGATCACGATGCTGAGGCCCAGCGGCAACAGCATGTGTGTCATAAACAACGAAAAGAGCGGGTAATCGCCTCCTCCGAAGAGGGCCTTCATGCAACCCATCGCGTACTGTACAAGCACCACGGCGAAGATCACAAAACACACCAGGAACGTAAGGGAGAAGAAGAAAGCGGACAGCCAGCGCCGTTGAAGAAACTGCCCCGCGCCAGGCATCAGGAGCGCGGAGAGATAGATCGGAAGGCGCGAGGGCCCCGGGGGATTGTTCTCGGCGGGAGTCATGACTCAAGGCCGATGCGGAATGCTTGAATGTTGATCTCGGTCAGGGCCTTGTCCTTTCCCGAGAAAGTCTCCGCCATGCCTTTTTCAATGTCCGCGGGCGAGACCAGACGTTTCCGGGCAAGGTAGGCGCCCAACATGATGAAGTTCGCCGTCTTCGTGTTTCCGAGTTGATTGGCACGCCCGGTGGCGGGGATGGACACGGCCGACAAGCGGGCCGGTATCCTGCACATGGAACTGTTAACGAGCACGAGGCCCTTCCGGCTCATCATGGGCAGGAATCGGTCGAGGCTTGCCTGGTTCATGACGATCATCGAATCCACGTCCTCGGACACGGGCGAGGCGATCTCCTTGGAGGACAGGACCACGTGGCATTTGGACGCGCCGCCGCGCACCTCGGCGCCGTACGCCGGGAAGAAGGTTACGTGCGGGATGCTCTTCACCGCGACGGAGGCAAACAACCGCCCGATCAGGACGATTCCCTGGCCGCCCGAACCGGCTATCAATAGTCGCTCAAGCATGGACAATTTCCCCCGCATTACGGAAGACCCGAACCGGGAAGTGAGCCGCCATCTGGCCTCCCACAAACTTGAGGGCCTCGACCGGCGAAAGCCGCTGGTACACCGGGCAGGGCGAGAGTATCTCCACAAAACTGTATCCCTTGTTGTCCATCTGGGCCTGCAAAGCGGTCGTGATGGCTCGCTTGGTCTTTCGTACTCCCGCCGCGCTGTCCAACGCCACACGCTCAATGTAGTAAGGCTCATCCAAGGTGTTGAGTAATTCGCAGATGCGTATCGGGGGACCCATCGTAACGGGATCGCGTCCCTTGGGCGAGGTGGGGGTCTTCTGGCCGATCAGGGTCGTGGGCGCCATCTGTCCACCGGTCATGCCGTAGACCGCATTGTTGATGAAAATGATGGTGATGTTCTCTCCCCGGTTGGCGGCGTGGATCGTTTCCGAAAGGCCGATCGCCGCCAGATCGCCATCGCCTTGATAGGAAAAAACGATCCGGTCCGGCAGGGCGCGTTTGATGCCGGTGGCAACGGCGGCCGTGCGGCCGTGCGCCGCTTCTGACACATCGAAATTCATGTAGAAGTAGGAGAGTACGGCGCAGCCCACCGGCGCGATACCGATGACTCGTTCGCGAATACCCAGGGAATCCACTGCCTCCGCGATGACCTTGTGCACAATGCCGTGTCCGCAGCCGCCGCAGAAATGCGTGGGCACGTCCGTCAGCGCTTCCGGTCGCTTATAGAGCATTCTTCTTGTCATGATCCGTTCCCCGCGTCTCCACGCTACCCCGCGCGAAAACTAGCGTGCAATCGCCTTGATCTCCCGTAGGATGTCCTTTTCGGAAGGAACCCCACCGCCCATCCGGCCCACAAACGAAACCGGCGGCTTCTTGCCGACCGCCAGCCGCACGTCTTCGATCATCTGGCCGGCGCTCATTTCGATGACCAGGATTCCCTTGGCCTTCTTGGCCAGCTTCGCGATGCGCTGGTAGGGGAAGGGCCAGAGCGTAATCGGGCGCAATAGCCCGACCCGGATTCCCTTCGCCCGCGCCGTGTTCATGGCTCCCTTTGCCAATCGGGCACTCGTGCCATACGCCACCAGCAGTACCTCGCAATCCTTGACGAGGCGTTCCTCAAAACGGACTTCCTTGCTGCGTATCTGGGCGTACTTCTTCTGGAGTTTGATGTTGAGCTGCTCCAGCTCTCCATCCACCAGGTACAGCGATCGTATCAGATTCGGTTTCCGGCCTTTGGCGCCCGTCAGGGCCCAGGGTTTGGCCGGCGGCTTCGGCGGGGCCTTGTCGTACAGGGACAGCGGTTCCATCATCTGTCCCAGCCGTCCGTCCGTCAGCACCATCACGGGGGTTCGATGTCGATCGGCCAGCTCGAACGCCAGCACCGTCAGATCATGCATCTCCTGGACAGAATCCGGCGCCAACACGATTTGATGATAATCCCCGTGCCCTCCGCCTTTAACCGCCTGGAAATAGTCGCCCTGCGCCGGAGCGATATTGCCGAGTCCCGGTCCACCGCGCTGCACGTTGACAATGACACCCGGCAGTTCCGCCCCGGCCAGGTAGGAGATCCCTTCCTGCTTGAGACTGATACCGGGTGAAGAGGAACTGGTCATGCCGCGCTTGCCGGTAACGGCCGTTCCAAAGACCATGTTAATGGCGGCGATCTCGCTTTCCGCCTGGATGAAGACCCGTCCTTTGGCGGGCATGTGGCGGGCCATGTAGGCGGTGATTTCGTTCTGGGGAGTGATAGGATAACCGAAATAGGCGTCGCAGCCGGCGCGAATGGCACCCTCCGCGATAGCTTCATTACCGGTCATTAGCACACGGGAGTGCACCTAGTCATCCTCCACTTCAATTTCGATGGCGGCATCGGGGCAAATTAGCGCACACTGCTGGCATCCTGTGCATAGGCCCGGATTCTGCGCGTCCGCGTAGTGATCGCCCTTCACGTTCAGCTTCTTGGCCATCGTCAACACGTGCTGACCGCACACGGCCACGCACAATTCACATCCCTTGCACCGATCCTTGTCTATGACGACTTTGAACTTCATGGTATTCTTTAGACTATGCCGTAGAACGGCATTTTTCAATGACAAAATGGGACCGGAGACTGGAGGGGCGCGACAGCAACTTCAGGGTTGTCGCAGGGCATTTGCGGGGACCCAGCCCCGCTTGTGCCCCAGCGATACCTTGGCCCAGTTGCCGCGGACCTCGGCGGTACGAACGCGGGCGCCGGTCGGCAGTTCGAAACTGGCCGCCGCGGTGTAAGCGGGCGCCAACCGGGCGCTTTCGTGCTTGATGACAATCGCCTCCGGAGCGGCCAGCCATCCGGCGGCCAGGGCCCGGTAGAGGGAGAAGGCCACAAGAACCGCCAGGACGAGCAGCAGGATCACGTGAATTGCCGGTCGCCGCCGGGGAAAAATGGCGCCGATTCCGGCGATCATGACGAGCAGTATGGCAGAGGAAATCGCCGCCGCCAGCCATTCGCGCACACTCCAGGCGCTGGCGGGTGCCGTGGCGTCGGGCGACGCGCCAGGAGGCGCGACGTTCGTGTCCTGAACCGGTGGCCGGTAAGGTTCGAAAGCGGCGGGTGCGGAGGTGGCGGCCACAAAGACCAAGCGTGTGGGGCCACGGGCGATCGTTTGATACGAGCGTGTGTTGGGATCGAAATACGAGAAGGAAATGGCCGGCACGGCCGGCGCATTCGTGTCGTGCGGCACAATGATTTGTTCAAAGGCCGCTTCGCCGGCACTGGCGGGCAGGGGCTTGGGATCGTAGATCCTGAAGTAAGGGCTCTGAGTCACTCGTGGTGCAGACACGGTTTCCAGAAACCCCGTCCCGCGAATCCGGGGTGTTATGTAGATCAGGGCGCCCGGTGCCACACGGGTGGGGGCCACCGTGACGTCAAAGGCAAACTGCCCGACCGCGCCCGAGAAATCCGCTGGCCTTCCCGTTTGCGGCAGGGGACGCACGTGGAGCGTCAGCGGCTGGACGCGAAGGTCCACAGCTTCCTCCTCGTCGGTAAAGAAGAGACTCCTGCCCGTCAAGACGCCGATCCGAAGGGTCGGCGCGATTTCCAGGGGCCCCGTGACCCGAGCCCGGGCCCTGCAGAACGATCGTCTCACCTCGCAGGCTTGACCGTTCTCCGTGAACTGCCGGGTGGGCAGTTCGCTGAACGGACCCAGGTGGAGAACGGTGCTTCCAGGCAGGGACGAGACCCCGATGTCCTTTTGTACCCGTACCCCCTTGATTTCCACAATGAAGGTCAAGGTGAACTCTTCGTTCTCAAATACATTGGTCGACGTGACTTCCATGGCGGCCGAGACCGAGGGCCGGGGTTCCTGCGCCCAAAGCGGCAGGCAAGTGCCTGTCAGGATCAGGCACGCGGCCATCCATAGCCGGTGTGGCGTTGCTCTATTCATGGCGTTGCCCCGAACGATCGGTCTTGTCCCTTGCCTGCCAGTCCGGTGTGTTACGGGCCCCCGATTCCTCGTGCAGTGAAGTCAGGATGCTGGATCCGAAAAGAATCAATACGCCGATGGCCAGGATCAGGATCCGTCGCGCCGCCCGCCGCGGGCCCAGCGCGCCCAGGACCAGGGCAAGCCAGCAGCAGAAGAAGGCGCACACGGCAATGGTCAGTCGCACAGAGCCCGGCAGTCCGTAGTGCCAAAAGAGCGGGAACCGATACCAGGGCAGGGCCACCATGACGTTGTTCTTGCCTCTGGCCATGGCCAGCCGCAGGTTCTGCCGAATGTCGGGATCATGCCCCATGTAACGCTCCGCGCGAAGCAGGAAGGTCTGCGCGTCTTCATAGCGGCCGCCTTTGAGGAGCGCGGTGCCAAGATTGTAGAAAAGAGGGCCATTTCGGACGCCCATTTCAGCCAGCTTGCCGTACGTTTCAGCCGCGCGCAGGAAATCCGCGGGCAGCCGCGCCGTTGTCATTTGCGCATTGGCTTCATCCCACATGAATTGGTGCTCCAGCGAGACACCGGCGAAGCTGGTGGCCCCGGACAAGGCCAGGAAGGCCACAAGAGAAAGAAGGAGGCGACGTATCATGAACTCCACTCCTTCTCTTCGGCACGGCACGCTTGTTCAATCTTCTCCAGAATCTGCACGGCTGCCTCGCTGTCCTGTGCCGCGGCGGTGTCGCCGGCCGCCTGAGAGAAGGCGGCGTTGAAACTACGCTCCAGGATGTCCCCGAACTCCGCGGCCAGCGCTTGGCTTTCCGTTCTCTCGGTCAGCAGGGCACGGGCGTCGGCGGGCGTCAGCCCGGAAGACGGCACACCGAAGCGTTGGCCCAGGTATTCCTTCAGGGCCTCGCAGATCAGGCGGTGCGCGCCGGGTACATCTACGGCCGCCCGCTGGCGGGCCTCCCGAAGCAGTCGGGTCGCGCGCCGTGCGGCATGGCGCCGCCTTTCTGCATCCGCCATGCGCGGGATGTTGCGCCTCACATGCTGGCTGATCCGCACGGCGGCATAGAGCGCGGGCCCCAGAACGATCAGGACCGCGTGCCAGGGGCGGGGCCCCAAGGGGGAGGGGACCGCACCGGCCGGGTCCACGTTCAGGGGCCCCACCACCAGGCTATCGCCTTCCATGGCCTGCGCCTCCCGGTCCGTCCGATTGGTGGCCATGTAGATGATGTTGGACCCCTGCACCGAGAATGTTTCATTGGCCCGAATGGGAAGGGGTCGCGACTTGAGGGTTCGGTAGCACCGATCCTTTGTGTCGTAGAAGCTCACCTCGACCGGTGGGAACTCGTACGTACCTGCCCGGGTTGGCCGGACCGTGTAGATATACTGCTTTCGATTGTCCTGGGTAACCGTGTCGAACGAGTCCTCGTTGATTCTGAAATTCCGACCCAGCTCCGGCTGAAGACGCAGCCGGGGCGGATAGATATTCTCGAGCCTGACGCCGCCGGAGAGCGACAGGGTCAGCTTCAGCGGGTCGCCCACGTTACAGGTCTGGGTGTCGAGGGAAGCGTCGACCTGGAGATTGGTCCCCAGGGCTCCGATGTAGGAGACCGGCCGGCCGTCTTCGGGCGGCGGAACCACTTGCACGGTACGCGCGGCGCCCACGGCAAAGATCATCTTACCGACCAGTGGGGCCTCCGTGTCCGAATCAATGACGATCTTGCCCTTGAACTCCGCCGGCCCGAACGTGTAGCTCCCCTCCTGCTCCGGGATATAGGTGAACTTCATCGCGTATTCGAAGTAGGCTTGCCCATCCCTGTCGGCAGCTCGCCGTTCCGGTATGTACTTCGCCCGTCTCCTGCCGAAGAAAGTCTCCGGATCGAACATGTCCTGCGGAGCGGGGCGGTCGTTGATCGTGACGCCTGCGCTCCGTCCTCCCACTCGGTACCGATCTACCAGCGCGTCAACGTTGGGCATGGTCAGGCCGTCGATCGGAGTGCTGTCCAGGAACGGCGCGTTGAGTGCGGGCGGATCGCCCGGGTCGAGGGGATCGTGGTCCGCGTAGGGCGCCTTGAGCCGTTTCAGTGCCAGGGTCAGGGTGATTTCAAAAGGCTCGTCCACGAGCACGGAGTCCCGCGACGATGCGATGGACAAGATGGCCCAGGGCTGCTTCTCTACCCCCGTCACCTCCACGACAGGCCCGGCCTGTTCGATGTTCCGGCCGTCGACAACCAGTCGAATGGGGCCAGCCACAAAACGTCCGGCGCTCAACGGCTTGGTGTCATAAGCGAAAATGCGGCCGGTGAAGCTGTCCCTCTTGACCTGTCCGTTCACCACGATGATGCTGGAATAGTTGGCGCTACGGCTTCCGATGAGTTTTACCGTCGCATTGGTGATAGCGGAGACGTCGGGCGGCGGCGGGGAGTCCATGCCGGAGACCTTGATCGTCAGAACGACGGATTCCCCGAGATACAGGCTGGTGCGATTGGCGGAGATGTCCATCTTCACGTCCGCCGCCAGCGAAGCGGAACACAGGACAGCCATGGCTGCCAGTGTCCCAACCGTCTTTCCTGGTATCGTACTTCCCATTTCTGACCTCTGACCTCTGACCTCTGACCTCTGGGCTCTGGGCTCTGACCTCTGACCTCTGGGCTCTGGGCTCTGAC
>Ga0172375_10008319_pt1 | contig 13976 bp, 13 predicted proteins | sample LakKiv1m_FD_114537 | JGI IMG/M metagenome (GOLD analysis project Ga0172375, IMG submission 114537) | Freshwater microbial communities from Kabuno Bay, South-Kivu, Congo - kab_092012_11.1m | ecosystem: Environmental > Aquatic > Freshwater > Lake | place: Democratic Republic of the Congo...
GCAGGGATGTTTTCGCTGGATAATACTTATTCTATTGATGAATTATCCGCCTGGGATGAACGTGTGCGTAAAGGCCTGGGCAGTGGATGTAGATATGAATACGTAGTAGAGCTTAAGATTGACGGGGTGAGCGCAAACCTGACTTATCTAAAAGGAAAGCTCGCGATAGGTTCAACCCGCGGTGACGGACAGGCAGGCGAAGATGTAACCGCCAATATTAAGACAATCCGGGCTATACCTCTGACCTTGTTGGGGAATCATATCCCAGATTTTATTGAGATCCGCGGAGAAGTATATATGGACAAGAAGGATTTTTCCCGGGTAAACAAAGAACGTATGGATAAAGGTGAGGCCTTGTTCGCTAATCCGCGCAATGCCACCAGCGGGTCCCTGAAACTTTTGGATAGCACAATTGTAGCTAAAAGGCAGCTTAATTTTTTTGCCCATTCTTTAGGCGCATACCGTTTTCAGCCCATAAATACTCAATGGGATTTCTTAGGCAGGCTTAAAGATTGGGGAGTGCGGGCGAATATGCATTCCGCGCTCTGCCGCGATGTAGGCGAAGTAATCGCTTATTGCCGTAAATGGCAAGATAAACGTGATGAGTTAAGCTATGAGATTGATGGTGTTGTAGTTAAACTCAATAGTTTGATCCAACAGAAGGAGTTGGGTTTTACCGCTAAAAGCCCGCGCTGGGCAGTAGCTTATAAATTTGCCGCCCGCCAGGCAACTACCGAAGTAATCGCGATTAAAGTTAACGTAGGCCGGACAGGGGTAATTACTCCGACGGCAGAGCTTAAACCGGTAGAGTGCTCCGGAGTAATTATAAGCAATGCCACTCTGCATAATTTTGATGAGATAGGAAGGCTGGGTTTGCGGGAAGGAGACCGAGTGCTTATTGAGCGCGCGGGGGATGTAATCCCGAAAGTGGTAAAAGTGGTGGAGCAGAAAGGCAGCAAGCCTTATAATATTCCTGCAAAATGCCCTGCCTGCGGAGAGAAGATTGTCAAAGAGAAAGAGGAAGATGTGGCTTACCGCTGCATTAACTCCGATTGCCCTGCGCAGCTGGAGCGGGCGCTGATGCACTTTGCCAGCCGGGATGCCCTGGATATTGAAGGTATGGGCGAGGCAGTGATTAACCAGATGGTAAGTTTGAAGTTGCTTAAAAGTTTGGCGGATATTTATAAGCTCAAGTTTGATGATTTATTGAAACTGGAATTATTCAAAGAAAAGAAGGCAAATAATTTATTGAGTTCTATTGAGAAAAGTAAAGAGGAGCCTTTAGAACGTTTAATTTTTGCTTTGGGTATTCGCCATGTTGGCCAAAAAGCAGCTTATACATTGGCGCAAGAGTTTGGCGATATGGATAAACTTATGCAGGCCAAGCCTGAAGATTTAGACAATATCCCTGAGATTGGCGAGGTTATGGCAGGAGCTATCCTAAACTATTTTAACCTCAGCCAAACCAGGAAGTTGATCAGGGATTTAAAAGAAGCCGGTGTAAATATGCGTAAACAGGCCGGCAGTTTTAAAAATAATAAACTTACCGGCAAGACTGTAGTTTTTACCGGACAGATGGCTGGGTTCTCGCGCGCCGAAGCAGAAGAGCTGGTCCGCCAGTCTAAGGGTTTGGTTTCATCCAGCGTAAGCAGTAAGACTGATATCCTGATAGCAGGAGAAAACACGGGGACGAAATTCAGCAAAGCCAGGCAGTTGGGAGTGAAAATCATCAACGAAGAAGAATTTAAGGAGATGCTCAAATGAGATTAAAAAATATCTTTTTCTTTCTGTTATGCTGTTTTGTGTTATTGGAATCAGCGGGTTGTGAGTCCTTTACGCGTAAATTCACCCGTAAATCCAAGAAGTCCGACCGGGCGGTTGAGATGGTCCTTGTCCCCGAAGAGTATAAAGGCCCGAATATGACCAAAGAAGAGCTTTACCGGCAGCATTTTCTTTTCTGGAAATCATGGCATGATGAGTTAGAAAATGCCCTTACTCAGAAATCAAGCCTTAAGAAAAAGGTGGATTGTGCTCAGGAGGCTCTGAAGAACCTGATTAATATGAAGGGTATGCTGGTTAGCGATATGCAGAAACATATTGACGTGTATATTAATAAGACAATTGAACTTTTGGCTTCTATAAAAAGCGATGTTTACGGAACAAATGATTTCCGTAACCTCCAGCTTGCCGAGCGCATCAAGATGGATGTCCACAGGGAATTTATTTATCCGAAAATAAGGAATTACCTGAAATGATCCTGGAAACCGTTAAGGTCGGGCCAATGCAGGTTAATTGTTATATCCTTGCCTGCGCAGAATCCAGGGCAGCTGTGATTATTGACCCGGGAGATCAGGCGCATAAGATACAGGCTGTTTTGGATAAGCATAAATTAAAAGCCGGAATAGTGATTAATACCCATGGCCATTATGACCATATCGGCAGCGATGACGAGTTCGGGGTCAGCGTGTATGTGCATAAGCAGGATTTAGAGATGCTTAAGGACGCTGATAAAAATCTTTCCGCTATATTTTCTTTGCCTTGCAAGGTTAATTCTGAAATTAAGCCGTTAGAAGATAAGGAAATAATCAAGCTGGATTGCCTTGAATTAGAAGTTTTGCACCTGCCCGGCCATACTCAGGGTGGGATCGGTCTCTTGCTGAAGAAACCGGAGACAGGTATTGTTTTTACCGGAGATACATTATTCTGCCAGGGCGTAGGCCGTTGTGATTTGCTTGGCGGAAGTGAATATCTCCTTGAGAAATCAATAAGAGAAAAATTATTCAAGCTGCCTGCCGATACAAAGGTTTATCCAGGGCATGGCCCGGCAACTACCGTAGGCAGGGAAAAGAACGACAACCCATTTATAGGCTAGATTGAAAGAACTTATCGATTCATTTTTAGATTATCTCTTGGTTGAACGCGGGCTGGCAAAAAATACCGTTGTTGCTTACCGCCAGGACCTGAATATTTACCTGGATTTTATGATTAAGCGGGGGATTAATGCTCTTTCTAAAGTCGCCAAAAACGACATTATTGAATTCATGCTTTTTGAAAAAGATAGCGGGGTTTCTCCTACCAGTATCTCGCGGCGCCTTGCGGCTATACGCATGTTTCATCGTTTTCTGGCCAGGGAGAGAGTTTTAAAAGATGACCCTACTACCTTGATCGACTCCCCGAAATTATGGAAGAAAGTCCCGGACACACTTTCTTTAAATGAGGTAGAAGCTTTAATCAGCCAGCCTGACCCTCGGCTTCATCAGGGGGCCAGGGATAAGGCAATCCTGGAGACGCTTTATGCCACCGGCATGCGCGTATCTGAATCTACTGACCTTAAGGTTAATAATGTAAATCTGGATATTGGTTTTCTACGTTGTATCGGAAAGGGGAATAAAGAGCGGGTTATCCCCCTGGGCAAGAAAGCCATTCATAGTATCAACAGGTATCTGGAGTTTAGCCGCCCGTATTTGCTTAAAGGTAAAACATCGGAGTTCCTTTTTGTGAACCGTTCGGGCGGTAAATTATCCCGGCAGTCAATTTGGAAATTAATCAAACAATACGCTAAAGAAGCTAAAATTAAGAAAGTAATAAAAGTGCATACCTTAAGGCATTCATTTGCTACGCATTTATTGGAGAGGGGGGCTGACCTGCGTTCGGTCCAGGAGATGCTCGGCCATTCGAATATTTCCACTACCCAGATTTATACGCATATAGATAAAGAGAGGTTAAAGACAATTCATAAAATGTTCCATCCTCGTCCATAAAGGCAGCAAGTAGAATGCAGGAAAAAATGAAAAAATACTTAAAGAATTTACCTCAAGAAATAAAAAACCTAATTGCTTTGGTAGAAGAGGTTTCCAGGGAGACTAAAATGCCGGCGTACCTGGTAGGAGGTTTTCCCCGCGACCTTATCCTGGGAGTCAAAGATTGGGATCTGGATATAACCGTTGAAGGCGACGGCATTAAATTCGCTGAAATCCTGGCAAAGAAGTTAAATACCGGGCTGATAAAACATCAAAGGTTTGGTACTGCTACCTTAACTTTAGGCCACCGGTTAAAAGTGGATATCGCTACTACCCGTAAAGAAATTTATCCCTCTAGCGCCTGCCTGCCGCAAGTCAGCCCCGGCTCAATCAAGGAGGACCTTTTGCGCCGGGATTTTACTATTAATGCTATGGCGATAAGCCTTTCCGGAAAGTCAGGGCGGGAATTGATAGACGCTTATTGCGGCAAAGATGATTTGACAGCGGGCAAAATACGTATTCTGCATGATTTAAGTTTTAAGGATGACCCTACCCGTATTTTAAGGGCAATTCGTTTCAAGCAGCGTTATAATTTTGAGATTGAGCCTAAAACGCTTAGTTTATTGAAGGAGGCAGTCAGCGCCGGTTTATTAAGCAAGGTCCATCCGCATAGAACGCGCGATGAATTGGTGCTAATGTTTAAAGAAAAAGATCCCTCAGCGCAGATTAAGCAGCTGTATGCTTTAGGGGGTTTGTCTTTTATCAGCGGTAAGCTTAACCCCGGCAAGCATACATATGATTTATTTAAGTCAATAAATAGGGAGATTGTCTGGTTTATGCAGAATTTCCCTTTCCATGGCAAGTTTGAGGCGTGGCTTGTTTATTTCGCCGCGCTTTTAAAGACCCTTACCCTGGTTCAGGGGAAAATGATTATCCGCAGGCTGGGTTTGTCTAAGCAGGAAGAAATAAAGATTCTTAGCTGCCGTAAAATTAATCACAGGCTTATTGCCCGATTAGAAAACAAAAATATCAAACCGGCGCAGATTTTTAATTTGCTCAAGCCCTTCAGTTATGAGGCAATTATCCTGCTGCGTTCTGCTTCCCGGGACAGGATTTTTAAGAAGCATATCGCGGATTTCCTCAAGATTTATAATTGCCAGCGTCTTTGTACTTCCGGGGATGATTTACACCGCCTGGGAGTTACACCTGGGCCGCTCTATCATAAAATATTGAATAAAATATTGGCTGCCAGGCTTAATGGCAAGGTAAGCAGCCGCCAGGATGAACTTGCGTTAATCAATAAGATAATAAAATAATAATACAAAAACGGAGCAGATAAATGTCTAGGCAAGAGCGAGTTGAAGAAGCAATAAAGAAAGAAGTGAGCTTGATTATCCATGATGAGCTTAAGGACCCGCGAATAGGTTTTGTCACTATAACCCGGGTGGAATTAAGCAAAGATTTGAGAAATGCTAAAATATTTTACAGTGTGCTGGGCAAGGATGAGGATTATAGAAAAACCAAGATAGCCCTGGATTCCGCTTTAGGTTTTATCCGCAGCCTGGTTGCCCAGAGGATTAACCTGCGCTTTGCTACCGAACTAATGTTTCAGGAGGACCGCTCAACCGAATATAGTGTAAGGATTGAGGAGGTATTAAATAAGATAAAAGAGCTGGAGCATACCCGGGATTCTTCCGATAAAAAAGAGGCCGGGCCAAATACGGGAAAGGGAGGGCGGAGCAGTGGGCCTAAAAAAGATATGCGCAAGCATAAAAAAGTATAATAATTTCTTAATTACCGCACATACCAATTTAGAAGGGGATGCTTTAGGCGCCGAACTTTCATTTTATGCCTTGATTAGGAAATTGGGCAAACAGGGGATAATCGTAAATGAAGACGGTATTCCTTACGGCCATGATTTCCTGCCGGGAGTAAAGAAAATCCGTAAACTGGATAACAATTCATCGTCTATTAAGTTTGACTGCCTGGTGGTTTTAGACTGCGCCGATTTAAAACGTACAGGCGATGTCTGGAAATTGAATAAAGAAGGCAAGCCAGTTTTAAATATTGACCATCATATCAGTAACCAGGGGTTTGGGGATGTGCATTGGGTTGACCCGCATGCCTCATCCTGTTCCGAAATGATATACCGGATTTACAAACAAATGCGCCTGCCTATAAGTAAACCTGAGGCTGTCTGCCTGTATACCGGCATGATGACCGATACGGGGTCTTTCCGTTATTCCAATACTACCAGTTTTACCCATCAGGCTGTGGCAGAACTTTTAAAATTCAATATCAATGTCCCGCTTATTTACCGCTACGTTTATGAGAACCTTGCTTTGGATGAGACAAGATTATTAATTAAACTTTTGCCGAAGATAAGTTTCTCTGCGGGGGGCAGGATTGCTTACTTTAAGCTTAAGCGCAACATGCTGAAGAATGGCGCAATATCCATGGATTTAGGGGATCAACTATTGAGTTTTGGCCGATCAATTAAAGGCGTAGAAGTCGTAATTTTATTTAAGGAAAACTTAAGCCATAAGGACCAGGTGCGCATTAATTTAAGAAGCCATGGCAAGGTGGATGTGAATAAAATTGCCTCACTTTTCGGTGGAGGCGGGCATAAAACCGCTTCAGGATGTACTGTCCATGGAGAAATTGGAAGAGTTACCAGAAAAGTCCTTGCCAGTATCCAGCGGGCCATGAAATAAGAGCAGATGATTGTAATTACTAAGATACATAAAATACGCAGGTTTAAAAATCCGGTGGTAGCTTTAGGGGTTTTTGACGGCCTTCACCGCGGCCACCGCGCTATTTTGCAATCCGCAGTTAAGAAAGCGCAAAGCATCAATGGCACGAGCATAGTCTTGACTTTTTCCCCGCATCCGCAAAGAGAGAAAAGCCTGTATTCTCTAAAACACCGCTTAAGATTGATTTCTGAATTAGGGGTAGATGTTTGCATAGTGGTTAATTTCAGCGCGAGTTTCGCGAAGATGAGCGCAGTCAATTTTATTACTAAGATCCTGATTAAAAGAATAGGCTGCCGTTTCGTCTATATCGGAGAGAATTTTCATTTTGGCAGGGGAGGCTCGGGCGATTATAAACTATTATCCGACTGGGCCAAGAAAAACAAATTCGGGCTTAAGATATTTAAAGTAATTAACTCTAGGGGCAGGCCGATCAGCAGCACTGCGATAAGAAGTTTGATTAAGAGGGCTGAAATTAAGGAAGCGGAAGGGCTGCTTGGGCGCAGGGTGAGTGTCTTGGGCTCGGTAATAAGAGGCAGCAGGATCGCCCGGGCCTTAGGGTTTCCTACTGCCAATATCAACCCTCATCATGAAGTTGTGCCTCCGCCGGGAATCTATGCGGTGCGTATTATATTCTCAGCTAAAGAGTATGACGGGATCTGTTATATAGGCAGCAGGCCGACTATTGAGCTTAAGAAAAGACCTATTCAAGTTGAAGTGCATATATTTGATTTTAATAAAAATATCTATGGCAGGTTTATGGAAATTCAGTTTATAAAATTAATCCGCCCCGATAAGAAATTTGCTTCATTAAAAGATTTATCCGCCCAAATCAGGCAAGATATAATTTCCTGCCGTAATATCCTCAAGCGTTCCCCCTGAATACTACAATAGCTGGTGAGTAAACACTCAAATATCCACAATTTGTTGTATTTACTGTATGTTAGGAAATTTTTTTCTTGACAAAGGGGGGTATTTTGTCTATACTTTGAATACTAAGTGGATAAAAGTGGAGTAAAGTGGAAGAGAGGAAAAAATGTTTTACGGTGAATTTGAACATTCTATAGACCGTAAAGGCCGCCTGATTTTGCCTGCTAAATTTCGTGAAACCGCCAAGAACCAATTCGTGGAAAAATTCTTCGTTACCCGCGGCTTAGATAAATGCCTTTTTATGTTTTCCGAGGAAGAGTGGCGTTCTCAGGAAAATAAATTTAAAACTATGTCTTTTACGAAGCAGCAATCGCGTACTTTTAACCGCCTGCTTTTCAGCGGTGCGGTTGAGGTAGGCCCTGATAAACAGGGGAGGATTTTGCTGCCCCAATACTTAAAGGATTTTGCCGAGATCAAAAGGGATGTAATTATCGTCGGAGTTTCTAACCGCATAGAGATCTGGGCAAGGGATTCCTGGCGTGATTTTTATTCAAATAGCCGTCAATCTTTTGAAGAGATTGCGGAAAAATTAATGGATGTTTAAGTGGTAGAAGAGAAGCTGCATATACCCGTAATGTTGCATGAAGTTATAGATCATCTTGCTCTTGCACCGGGACAAATAATTGTAGACGCGACTGCCGGCACCGGAGGCCACAGCCTTGAAATATTGAAAAGGATCACTCCCGGAGGCAGGTTAATCGGCCTTGACCGAGACGAGAATTCTTTGGCTGTTTGCCGTCAAAGGCTCAGCGAGTTTGGCGGCAGCTATGAATTGGTACACGCCAATTTTGTGGATTTAGACCAGGTCCTTGAAAAACTTGGCATAGCTGGAATAGACGGGATAGTTTTTGATTTAGGGATTTCCACTTATCAGCTTAAGGATACAGAAAGAGGCTTCAGTTTTCAACAGGAAGGGCCGCTGGATATGCGCATGGATAAGAGTAGTTATATAACTGCATACGACCTGCTGAATAATCTGGATGAGAGCGAGATCTCTAACATACTTTGGAATTTTGGCCAGGAGCGCTGGCATAACCGTATCGCGCATTTATTAGTCCAGGAGCGCAGGGTTGAGCCCATATCTACCACCAGCCAGCTAGCGGATTTAGTGATGCGGGCTGTCCCTTACAGGTACCGTAAAAGTTATTATCGTATACACCCGGCTACGCGTACTTTTCAGGCTGTGCGTATCGCTGTAAACCGCGAATTGGAAATCTTAGAAAGCGCGGTTAAGAAAGCCGTTGCAATTTTGAAAAAGAAGGCTAAGATATGTGTTATTTCGTTTCATTCTTTAGAAGATCGCGTGATTAAACATACATTCCGGGCCCTTAAGGCCGAAGGATTAATTGATATTATTACGGCTAAACCCATGACTCCTGTTGATAGCGAAGTAGCGGCCAATCCTTCCAGCCGCAGCAGTAAGTTCAGGGCAGCTGAAAGGATCTAAAGAACATATGAAAATGACCAAGTTTATTTCCGTGGTTGTATTTGTCACTTCCTGCTGTGTGCTTTATGTTTATCAACAGAGCGAAATCTTCCGCCTGGCTTACCTGGGCTCAAGAAGGCAGATCACTTATAACGAATTGTCTGATAAAAATACCGCTTTAAATTACAGCATAAAAAAGAACTCTTCATTGGTGAAAATCGGCAACCGGATAAGCAGCACCGGTGAATTCCAGATGCCGGACAAATACCGTTTTGTCAAAGTTGTAACTTATAGTGATGGAATTAAGCCGGTAAGCCAGGGACAGGAGAAAGTTGGTTTGCTGGCCGGTATTTTTGGTTTCAAGCGGGAAGCTCAGGCAAGAACAATTAACCCCTAATATTTATTACTCCTTAAAAAATAGTGTATATCAGTAATTATCGCCGGAGAAGCAAGGCGGTATTTCTAATCTTTTTTATCTCACTCCTGATTTGCGTTGGACGTTTACTCTTCATTCAATTCTTCCGTTCAAGCTACCTTACTTCAATAGCCAGAAAACAGCATAACCAGTTTGTTGAACTTGAACCCAGGCGCGGGGCGATTTATGATTGCAACTTAAAAGCCCAGGCATTTAACTTGTCTATGGATTCGCTTTATGCTGCGCCCAATACAATTAAGGAAAAGGATAAAGAAAATATAATAGAGAAGCTTTCTCCTATCCTGGGGCTTGACCGTACATACCTGCGGGAGAGGCTTTACCGCAAGAAGGCATTCATCTGGCTGGCCCGCAAACTTTCCCCTGATAAAGCCGAGGCTGTAAAAGCGCTCAAACTTAAAGGCCTGGGGTTTATGAAAGAGACAAAGCGTATTTATCCTAATAGTTATCTGGCCAGCCATATCATTGGTTTCAGCGGCATGGATAATATCGGTCTAGAGGGTATAGAGAGGGATTTTAATAAATACCTCAAGGGGACTCCGGGTTGGGCGATTTTTCTCCGGGATGCCAGGCAAAAGAAACTGGATATCTGGGAGAAGATGGTTTTGCCTGTTGACGGCCTGGACCTGGTTTTAACCATTGATGAAGTTATCCAATATATCGCCGAGAGAGAGTTAGACAAGGCCTTTAAGACTTATCATGCCAAAGGCGCAAGCATTGTTGTCATGGATCCACATACGGGAAGGATCCTGGCTATGGCAAGCCGTCCGAGTTATGATTTAAATGATTACTCTTCAGTGAATAAAGATTCTATGCGCAACCGGACTATCTGCGATTTATTTGAGCCGGGTTCAGTATTTAAAATAGTTACCGCATCCGCCGCCCTTGAAGAAAAGAAGGTTACTGAAGAGGATAAATTTTTCTGCGAAAATGGGGCTTATAAAGTAGGCGGGCATATTTTACATGACCATCGCCCGCATGGGGTGCTTACTTTCAAGCAGGTTATTGAAGAGTCCAGCAACATCGGTACAGTTAAGGTGGCCCAGATTTTAGGCCCGGATAAAGTTTATGAGTACTTGAGGGCTTTTGGTTTTGGTTCAAAGCTGGGAATTGACCTTTCAGGGGAGATCTCCGGGATGATTAAACAGCCTCGGGCATGGTCAAAAACTTCTATTTCAGCTATACCGATTGGCCAGGAAGTAGGGGTTACTGCTTTACAGCTTGCCAGCGCTATTTCTGTAATTGCTAACGGCGGACAACTGATGAAGCCTTATATTATTGATTCGGTGCGGGATAAAGATGGCCGGATAATTAAAAAGAACAAGCCGGTATTGATCCGTAAAGTTATTTCCGTAGATACTGCTATGCGCATAAAAAAGATCCTCACCGGGGCTGTTGAGGAAGGGACCGGCAAGATGGCTAAGGTTTCCGGGTTTAGCGCAGCCGGAAAGACCGGCACCGCCCAGAAGCTTGAGCCAAACGGAACGTATTCACATAGTAAATTTGTCGCTTCTTTTATCGGTTTTGCTCCGGCGGAAGACCCGCTTTTAGCAATTGTAGTTACCGTTGATGAACCTCACCCGTATTATTTCGGCGGGGTAGTGGCTGCTCCGGTTTTTCAGAAGGTTGCCGGTGACGCGATTCGTTATATTAAAGGGAATGAAATACCAGTTGGGGCAATGGCGCAATGAAGATTTCAGGAGTAGAAATTAAAGGCATAACTTGTAACTCCAGGGCAGTAAAAAAGGGATATGCCTTTGTGGCTATAGCCGGGCAGCGCCTGGATGGAGGCTGTTTTGTCAAGGAGGCAGTCGCCAACGGCGCAAGTATTGTTGTTGTGGGCAGGAAAGCGAAGAAAAATAAAATCCCTGAAAAAATCAAAGTGCTTGCGGTCAATGATCCCCGTAAGTTCCTGGCAGAGGCCTCGGCTGAATTTTATGGCCGTCCTTCCGATAGGCTCAGGGTATCCGGAATTACCGGTACCAATGGCAAGACAACTATTTCATATTTAATTGAAGCTATAGCTGGATGCGCCGGAATTGATTGCGGGGTAATTGGCACAATTAATTACCGTTTTAAGGGCAAAGAAATACCGGCCAAGAATACCACTCCCGGTCCTGTGGAGTTGCAGGGCCTGCTTGCAAAGATGCAGGCGCAAGGGGTTAAATATTGCGCTATGGAGGTTTCATCGCACGCATTGGACCAGAAAAGAGTTTCAGGTATTAATTTCAGGCAGGCAATCTTTACCAATCTTACCCAGGATCACCTGGATTACCATAAAAATATAAACAGATATTTTTCCGCCAAGCTGAAACTTTTCCGCATGCTTGGCACATCAGGTATTGCGATAATTAATAATGACGATAAATACGGCAGGCGGATTAAGCAATCGGTTTCCTGCCGGTTAATCAGCTATGGGATTGAAAATAAGGCTACTGTTATGGCCAGGGATATTTATTCCAGCATAGAGGGGGTTGAATTTACCCTGGTTGCTCCGGGAGTAAATTCCAGGATTAAGGCGCGCCTTATCGGCCGCCACAATATCTATAATATACTGGCAGCTGTTTCCTGGGGCTTAAGCGAGGGATTGCGTTTCAAAGATATTAAATCAGCTATTGAGAAATTTAAATGTGTCCCCGGCAGGCTTGAAAAGGTTCTACCCGGCAGCCGGCTGAATATTTTTGTGGATTATGCGCATACTCCGGATGCTCTATTTAATGTTATCAGCGCCTTGAGGCCGCTGACTCAGGGAAAGATCATTGTGGTTTTTGGCTGCGGCGGAGAACGGGATAAACTTAAACGGCCGAAAATGGGAGAAATCGTTACTACCCTGGCGGATTATGCGGTAATTACCAGTGATAACCCTCGTTCTGAGGATCCTGCATGTATAATTAAAGATATTTGTAAAGGTATTCATAAAGATAATTATCGCGTAGTTCCGGACAGGTTCAAGGCTATTAAGCAAGCTTTAAAGCTAATTAAACAGGGTGATTGCCTGATTATCGCCGGCAAAGGGCATGAGGGTTACCAGGTATTGAAAAACAGAACCTTACATTTTAGCGACCGGGAGGCAGTAGTAAAGTGTTTACGCTAGAAGAAATAATTAAAGCTACACAAGGCAAGCTTATCCAGCGCGGCAGGGTTGATAAGTTGAAGGGTATTTCTACTGATTCAAGAGGGTTAAAACCCAAGTATGCCTTTCTGGCTTTAAAAGGGGATAATTTTGATGGGCATGATTTTATCCCTGCTGCTTTAAAATCCGGCTCAGCCTGTATTATCGCGGAGAAAATATCCGGATTAAAATTCCCGGGTAGCGTAGCATTGGTTAAAGTTAAAGATACGACTCTTGCCTTAGGCGATCTTGCCCGTTTTAAGCGCAGCGTATTCAGCAAGCCGGTTATTGCTGTTACCGGCTCAAACGGTAAAACTACTGTTAAAGATATGTCTGCCTGGGTTTTATCGGCTGGGGGAAACGTATTAAAAAATGAAGGGACTAAAAATAACCATATTGGTCTGCCGCAAACATTAATCCGGCTTAAAGAAGGCGATGATTTCGCGGTTGTGGAGATCGGCACAAATCATTTCGGAGAGGTTGATTATTTAGCCTCAATTGCCCGGCCGAATATCGGCATAATTACTAATATCGGGCCGTCGCACCTGGAATTCTTAAAGAACCTGAAGGGAGTATTAAAAGAAAAATCCGCTCTTTTAAATAACCTCGCCGCTCCTTCAATAGCTTTGCTTAATGCCGATGATAAATATCTGCGAGTTTTAGCCAAAAGTGTTAAACCCGGCTTGCGCATATTCACTTACGGAATTAAAGAGAGTTGCGACTTTTCCGCCTCAGGAATAAAACTGGAAGAGGGAAAGCTGAGATTTAAGTTTAACCGTAAATTTGATTTTGAATTGCCGACTTTAGGGGTTCATAATGTTTACAATGCCTTGGCTGCTATTGCGCTCGGCCGGATATTAGGCCTTGGCCTTAAAGATATTGCTTTGCGCCTGGCGGATTTTGATTTTCCAAAAGGGAGGCTTAAGCTCCTTGAGTTTAAAGGGGCAAGCTTTATTGATGATACGTATAATTCAAACCCGCTTTCTTTGAATAATGCCCTTATGGCCTTTAAAGCTATGGGCTGTAAAGGGAGGAAAATCCTGATTATGGGTGATATGCTTGAACTTGGAGAGAAAAAAGAGTTATTGCATAGGCAGGTTGCTGGTAGTATAACTAATATATGCGATGTGCTGGTTTCAGTAGGCAGCCTGGCTGCTTTAACTGCCGAAGCCGTCAGAAAACGCGGTTTTAAAAATAAAAATATATTCTGCTGCGCTTCTGCTGCGCAAGCGAGAGATTTATTGTTTAATAGTATTTCTCCCGGGGACAAGGATATAATCCTGGTTAAGGGCTCCCGTTCGATGAAAATGGAAGAGGTCTTTAAAGTTTAATGTTTTACCATCTGCTGTATCCGCTAAGAGATTTTATCTCCGCTTTTAATGTCTTCCGCTATATTACTTTCCGCGCGGCAATGGCTGCTTTGACCGCTTTTATATTAAGCCTTATTTTCGGCCCGATATTGATCAGGAAATTAAAGGAACTAAAGCTCGGCGAGAAAATTAATAAAGCCGATAGCGCCAAGCTTGATGATTTGCACCGCCATAAGCAAAATACCCCGACTATGGGAGGTATTCTTATACTGGGC
>Ga0172375_10008320_pt1 | contig 13974 bp, 21 predicted proteins | sample LakKiv1m_FD_114537 | JGI IMG/M metagenome (GOLD analysis project Ga0172375, IMG submission 114537) | Freshwater microbial communities from Kabuno Bay, South-Kivu, Congo - kab_092012_11.1m | ecosystem: Environmental > Aquatic > Freshwater > Lake | place: Democratic Republic of the Congo...
CATCTTTATTCCCAACAACATCTCGAATAGTCGTGTTAGTCACGGCATCTGCTGTCTGTACGTTTATATCAGTATTTGTAATTGAGTATTTCATCTTCATTACCTCACAATGCAGACCTGCGCATCTTAATTATTCCAGTATTTGTTGCACCATCATTGACCATTTTAATACGATAATATGAGTAATTCAAATTATCGAAGTCAACAGCAAATGTTAGTGTTCCATTAGTCACCGTCCAACTTGTAGCGACAACATTATTCTTGGTGTCATAGCCATATACTTGGACCCAGTCCCCATTGGTTGTGTCTTCATCATTCATTGCTTCAACAGTCAATGTCATTGTACCATCTGCATCAATAAACTTGCCTGATAGACTCATGTTCTTATAACCATCCATAGACATACCAGTAGAAGATGGATAGTAATTTGTTGCAGCAGCAATATTAGTAGTATCAAGCAAACTATCTGCAACATACTGTTGATTTAATGGTGACTGTTCCACACTCTTATTTACATCCAAAGTAGAGTCGAATGCCTTTCTCTGATACCCAATCATTACTCTATAAGTATCTCCAGAAGCAAAAGGAGTCCCCGCACCACTAACAGTAATAACACCAGCACTAGCAGTTATAGATACACCATTATTAGCATTCCTCAATGCAACCCAAGAACCACCACTAGGCTTATAATCAATCTTCATAACATAACAAGCTGAGTCATCCACCGTAAAAGGAGCACCAGTTATTGTTACAGTAGTACTCGAAGTATAAGCTGCAGCAAAATCATGCGGACTAGCATAAACCTCCCCATACACAGCAACATTATCTCCAACCTTACCACCAGCATCAACAAGTTGAACAGGTGTAACTAAAGTAGACGTTGTACGTGCAGTATTAGCAGCAGTCATACCTAAAACATTACCAGAAGCATCAATAGGTTGAGTAGCAAGAACCTTAGTAGCAGTAGTCCTAGCAGTATTCGCTGCAGCAACATCATCCCCACCAATCTGACTAACATTAATCTTATCCTGAATTCTTTCAATATTAGTATAAACAACAAAACTATCAGTAGCTCCAAACGTAGCCCCTGCAACAGTTACAGTAGTAGGGTCAGTTCCACTACAAGTTATTGTTTCATCATCTCTAAAAAAAGTTTTAACAACAACTCCTGACGAATTAATCTGAGCAACACTAACAATATCCTTATTTGTAATACTACTAGTCCCTGTAGGTAAACTAGAACACGTAAATTGTGTGGCAGCAGCATAAGCTGTTGTAAAATCACCATTAGTACCACTAGGCTTACCAACAAGCCCACCAGTATTAACAGAATTAGATTCTACATTAACATTAATATCTCCATCAAAATCAGCTAATTTAGTTCTGATTGCAACATCTCCTTCAGATGTCTCAACAAATTTTTGTTTCTCCATGTCCCCTCTGGACCAAGGTAACGCCATATTATCCCTCCATGACTATTAAAGTCTTTTTGAATAACTTTAATTTATTTCTTTTTTACTTTCTTTTTTGCTTTACTTTTCTCTTGAACAGGTTTTTCAACCACTTCAATAATTTCATTTTTAACAAGTTCATCAACCTCAACCATAGTTTCTTTAACCAATTCTACTTGCGGAACTTTATACATTTCTAACCAAGTTTTAGCTAGTTCATCTGGAACTATCATTCCTGGCTTATAATCACCTATTTGCTTAATAGCTTTATACATTTTTTACTCCTCCACTGCATCCATGAAACCATCAATAGCTTTACTTATCTCTTTGCTAGCTCCCCAAAATGCAGGAATGTTATTAGTTATACTGGACTTTAAAAACTTGTATTCTGCTTCTTCAAGTTCTATAACTCCTAATTCAACAGATTTTTCAAAAGCCTCATTTATTCTTTTAAATATTTTAAATTGTTCTAATCCTTTAGGCATGGTTCTAGGGTCTTGATAACTTATAAGCACTGTTAAAGCACTAATAGTTGACTCTTCAACATCATTTCCTTCCGAATCTCTTCCAATCCATTTCTCTACTTTTATTCTTCGCATGTTTTAACCTCAATAATAAAAAAATAATAAAAAACTTATTCTGTATAATAAATTACTTCAGCGAAAGTTGTTCCGACAGTTGCACTTCCTAAAACTAACTTATAATCATCTTGATCATATGTTAATCCTGTTGTTGCTTCTGCCACACAAGCATTGCTTGAATTCATTGTTACTGCGTTATAACTCAAAACATTAGCCGCATCAGTTGCACCTAAATAAGTGCTTAGTAAAAACCAATCACTTTGTGTTGCTTTAGGACCTTCAAGATATAATCTTACAAGTCTTCTTTCTGCTGAACCACTAATTATTGTTGAGCTAATTAATTCTTTTTGTACGGTTGTTGCCGTTATTACAGCTGCTGCCATTTTTAATCATTTCCTCCAATTTTAATTACCATATTAAATTTAAAAATAAAAAATCAACCTCCTTATGAGGTTGCGTTTCCGTAGATTTGAACCATTCTTCTTGGAGCTCTATTGTAAGTGCACCAATATGTTTTTACAAATCCTTTTTCACTGTCTCCATCTTTACCAAGCATTTCAACTGTTGGTTGAACCCAGATAGCAATTCTATGTGTATCTAAGTCTACTAAGAAGATGTCGTCGTCATTACAATCTTTATCAAAGAATACAGGTACTGAATCAAAAGACATCATTCCTTCAAATCCAAATCTTGAACTTGTTGGAACTAATCTTTGTAAGTCATCATATAGTCCTTTTATTTTATCGTACTGAATTGGACTGCAGAAGAATACTAATCTATTCAAATCTGCTCCTTCTTCAATAGCATTTCTTATTGCAGCTCTCAAGTTAGCAATAGTTACATCAACGGATGATCCGCTTATGTATGTATTTCCTGCTGAGTCTGGTGCAAGTTGATTTGTCGCACTTCTTGTTAAATTATACAAAGTTGTATTTCCTGCTGAATCAGTTATGTATTCAAATCCAATTACGCCTGATGCGGATTCTAATCCAACTTCAGCGTAAAGTGCCTGATTCATTACTTCTAACAAATCATCTGTTGAATCTTTAACTTCTTGAGCGAATACATCTCCAATAGGTCCACCCCTTGCAGCTGCAATCATATCTCCATCAACTTCTACTCCAACTTGGTACTTTTTGAATTTTGTTTGTAGTTTTAATCTAGAAACATTTCCACTAGTAACAGAGTTTCCTGTGTATGCTGATGCAGTTGTGTTCTTTCCAGTTTTTATTGTGAATTGAACTTGGTTATTTCCTTTTCCACTATAATCATCTTTTTCAAGAACATTGAATGTGCTTGTTTTCTGATTTAAGTAGTTGTAAATAACTGGGTCAAATACATCTGAAAGTTCAGCTGCAGATAATAAATAATCTGTATCTGTGTTTTGGTTTGTTGTCAAACCTAGACCTTTAGTTTCCATTCCTTGCATTGTACCTTTTGATTTCCAATCTCTACCATTAAACATTCCTTTGCTCTCAGCAAGTTTAGCTGCTGATTTGAATTGTAATTGTATAGAGTTTTTATTTTTGAAAGATTCAACGTAGTTCTTTATTTCTTTAGATTCTTCTTTCTCAGACGTTATTCTTGCCTTAGATTCTACAACTATGTTGTTTAACTCTTCTTTCAATTCTTCTTTTACTTTCTTCATAATTTCTTTATATTCTGCTTCTTTATTTTCCATTTTTTTCCTCTCCTTAGCTTCTTTTAGAAGAGCTTTATCTTCATCAGATAGAACTTCTTTTACTTCTTTAACTGTTTCAGAAACAATCTCAGATTGTTTTTGTTCATCTGCTGAATGAGATTCTTCTTTTTTGTTTTCCATTTTCTTTCCTCCTAATTTATCTACTTCTTTAATCATAACTGCGTGTTCATTCATAGGTTGAGCAGCCAAAGTCCATCCACTTAATTCTGATGCAGGCATTAAAGTCCTTATCATCCCATTTCCAGATATAGTTTCTTGCACTGCTCCTGGAATATAATTACCAGTCATTAAATCCTTCGTCATAAATTCTATACTGAAAGAATCTAATAATCCATTATCTAATCTATATTTTATGTCAGAAAAATCTTCTCTAGTTTTATCAACTAGCGTATCAACATATAAACCATATTCTCCATCAGGAAACATATCAACTCTTGCACTACCCTTTATTCCTACACCTGCGACGTGAGGAATTCTATTGTGGTTAACGCTAACCTTATTAGCTCTAGGATTTCCTTCATTTATTTCTTTAGCCCATTTATCCAAAGTCTGTTTACTTATTTTATCTCTAATCCAAATATTTCTAGTTTCATCAAGAAATCCTGAATCAAGGTGCGTAGTTGCTATGTATCCTCCTTTAACTAAATTACCATCAACGTCTTCTTTAGCTTCATAACCATAAACATATGTAAACATAGAATTTTCTTTCTTAGATTTATCCCATTGAGAATTACAAACTGCAAATCTTCTATCATTATCTGAAAACTCAGAATTCATAATAGAATTAGACATACATGCACTAATAAAATCATCTTTTGATTGTCCGTTTGATGGTGTTGGTAAAGGCATTTTAACTAAATTCTCCTATCTTTGCTTAAAACTTTTAGAATAGGAGTTTATAAATTTTTTCCTGTCTGACAACACATTAATTAATTATTCTTGATAGAAATCATAAAATTCTTTAGTAACACCATTAGGTTTCTGTCCTGTACTCTGAGCAATATTGGTTTGTTCATTTTTCTTTCTAGCACGTATGTTTGATTTATCTTGATCAGAATTTACAGTTTGCTTATCAAGTTGATTGTTAAGAGTAGAGGGATTCTGCACCAGTTCCATTTCTGCTTCTTCAACATCTTCTTGTTGCAAGTCCAATAATCTTAACATCTTTTCTTCTTTCAACTGTTTGCCTGCTCCTCTAAGAAGATTTTGCATAGTAGAAATATTTCCTAGAACTAATTGATGTTCAGTTTCTTCTCTTATCTTCCTCTGAATATGATTGTTATCAAAACATATTTTTACACCGAAATGAGGAATCCATAATTGAGCATTCATAGTTTCAGCATATATTTCTTGGAAGTATTCAATTGTACTCCAGTAACCTGCATCACTGTTTCCCCCAGTATCGTCTTTTGTATTTGCTCCTCCAATGATATATGGAATACTGCTTCTAGGTATTTGCCATTGCATTGCAACCAAACCAGTTATGTAGAGTCCAGAATCCATAAATTGCATTTTATCTAGTTGAGTTAAATCTTCAACTGATACTTTTCCAGTAAACACCATGTTTCCATGTTTATTTTCCACAATTTTATATTTTTCAAGTTGTTGTTTTATTCTCTGATATTCAGGACTATTAACTTTAGTGTTTTCTAAAATAAATAATTTATCAGGACTTCCACCGTTTTTGTGAATACTTAACATGTTTTGCCACATTTGTCGCAGTAATTCAAGTTGAACAACTATACTTTCAACAGGAGTAAACCCTCCTATTCTTCCATCAAGTTCAGTAAAGACAAATCTTATTATCTCTTCTGGAGAGAAATCTTGAGTGTTTAATCCCACTGATTGTCTATATTTAATTATGTCATATTGGTCGTGTAAAACTTCCATAGTTGAACTTGCTATATGTCTATATTTTCTAGGTCTTAATAAGTCTTCGTCTGAGAATCTTCCCGTACCTATTCCATCTTCAGATTTAACTTCTAAATAAAATCCGTTATTGAAATTCTTGGATTCTCTTATTATTGAAGAAAATAATTCATTCACCAAAGATTTTTGTTCAATCTGAGAAAGCTTTTCTTTCTTAACTAATTGAGATATTTTTTCTTTTATTTGTTCCTCAGAAATACTTCCCTTCCAACCAAAACCTTCTCCTAAAGCAAGAGTGTCTACGACTTGAGAATACATTATCTTTTTCAAAGAATTCTCAGTAGAGAACTTGTTCGCTCTCATAATTTTATTTCTTCCAGTATCCCCAGAATTTATGGGTTCGAAATGATATTTTGATACTACATCTCTAGCAACTTTAGAAATTAGTGCTGTTAGTTCTGGAATGTTTTTCAACCACTTCATAAGTGCTTTCTTTTTAGCTAATTGACCTGGTGCTGAGAGATAGGGATTCAGAGTGCTAGTCAAACTATTTATCATAGGAACATTTTTATTAACGGAAGCCGCACTTCCAGAATTAATCATTTTGAAAATATTTGACAGTTCACTCATTTGCTATTTCACTCCTTTAGTTTCTTTTTTACTTCACCTATGAATTCTAATATTATCCACCACGCTAACCCTAGTGCAAGCACCCATAGCAAAGTCTTCCAACCATGCCAACTTGTTAAAGTTATGTGTATGATTTCCAATATTAAACCATATTGAAATACGTCAAGTAACCAATGAGTAAACGCCTGATAAGTGTTTATCTCGCCTTCTTTATCTTCACGAGGAATTTTCATAATCTCGTTGAAGCGTACAAACATTCCTTTTATTCGTACGAAGAAATTAATTATGTTATTTATAAACTTTTTCCTGTCTGAACGAGTCATTAGTTTCACCCCATGTAATACATCTTTGAATCTGTTGCTTCTTCAATATAATCACATTTAGGAGGATTAATGAATAAATCTTTATTTTTCAAAACATTCAATATTTTATCAGTTTCTTCCTCAGATAATCCAAAACTATTTATCAATTTGTTCCTAGATGCCAATTCATTCTCTAAGTTGTAATAAAATCCTGTAGCTACTTCATCATGCAGTATATCTAACATTTCTAAAGAATAAGGTATTCCTTCCCAAGTTATTGAAGTTTTATAATTTTTATCATTATTAACTTTCTTAATTTCTTCTTCTATTAATTTTAACTTAGCACCATTAAACATTCTTTGTCTGAAATTATTCCTGTACTCTTTTTGCAACAATAAGAAATCTTGTTTTGATTGTCTTTCTTTAGCTGAAAGAGCCGCTTCTTTTTTTATTACATCTTGTTCAGTTTCCATCTTCTTTGTTTTTTCTGACATCATTCTTTTTCCCCTCCCAAAAAGTTTTTAACACATAATTTAGGAACATAAACTTGATTAGATGATTCTTTACTAAAAGGATTGAAGTCTCTACAAAATTTAGGTTTTTTATCAGGATGACCTTTACATTTAAAATCATCTTGAAGAAACACGCATTTATTATGAAAATGAACTAACTTATCATCTTGAGTTATTATGAACTTTCTCACAGGAATCATTAAACTCTCATGTTCATAACGACATCCTCTTAAGCGAAAATACCAAATCATATCAGGAGTTAATCTTGTTCTAATAACAATGTTACCATTCTTTTGAGTCATTGGAACTGTTTCTTTTGGAGCTACAAATTGAAAACAACAAGCAGCTTTACAATGTTTTAACCACATTAAACACCCAGTACACTTTTGAGCTTCCTCTCTCAAAGTCATTAAAACATCTCCACATTTACAGGAACATAATCAGGATCATCCATTAAATGAATTAAACCAACCGTACTATCTTGAGTATCATCCGGAGTTCTTTTACTCCCAACAACATCATCAGAACCTTTTATCTTACTACTAGTTCCAGGACTATTGATTAACAAATAACCTCTAGCACTTTTAATCGCAACTAAATGTTTAGCTTGATATTCCCACTCATCATGTTTTATTCTATGAAGAAGTCCTTTTTCCATAACGTATTTGTACCTTTGATACATCGCCGATTTAACAGGTCCACTAAAAGTAACATCAACAGGATTTATATTTACAGTTTCAAATAAAGGAATTAACCCACTGTTTCCAGTTACATCACACCCAAAAATTGGTTCAACTCCTTCATTTCTCCATTCATCCAGATGTTCTTTTACCGATTTTTCTTCATGCCAACCATCACCATCTTGTTCAGAAGAATAACTTCCTACAACTCTGCTTAAAGGATAACCTCTAGGATAAAGATGAATTATTGGTATATTTACATGAATATGATGTTTATTATATTCTTTCTCTTTATCAGGATTAAAATCTTCATCCAACGTTATAAACCCCCCAGTTAAACAACTTTGATCATGTGTTGCTCCCACATCCAAAAAGAAAAATGGTTGTTCCCCCACCATTCGTTCAACAGATAAAAGACTATCATAACTTCTTTCAACTTCTTCAGGAGTTAAATAATTTTTACTGCTAGTAGTTCTAATCGCAGCAACAGTAGATTCAAACTCAGACCTGCTTAATTCAGCTTTAAGTTGATTCCACTCATCTAAAGTATTTCCAGGTTTATCTAAATAATTAAAAACATAAACATGCCATTTTCTTTGACCTGTTGCCGATATTATTTGTTTTTCCAAAACTGCTCCAAAATTATCCTGACCATTCGGATTTGTTGTTATAATAATATCCCCTTTAGTATGATATGTTCTAGGCTGAGCAATTTGATTAAAAAAATACTTTAAATCAACCTCCCAAAACTCAAACTCATCCAAATAAAGTTTATTCAAATCATAACCTAACAACCCTTCAGTACAAGGAGCACAAATAATTAAATTCGTATACTTAATCTTACCTTTATCATCTTTAATATCTAAACTTATAACACTCATATTATCAGAACTACCTTTATCCTCCTTCCAATCTAAAACATCCATAGAATTCAACAACCCTTTAATTCTACGCATTTGATGCGTAGATTGAGGCAAAGATTTAGAAACTATAGCCATATTAAAATTCTTACCATGATCCTCAGTAAAACTAATAACAGCATCATCATCAAGATATAAACTTTTACCAGTTTGATTCGCAGAACGAAAATACTTAAACCTATGCTTATCATTTAAAATTAAATCCTGATAAGGATAAAGCCTAAGCGACTCACCATTCATCCGAAGAAAAGCATAACTCTTCATAGTTTTATCATCATTAATCATCTTCCAATACTTAGGATGAGGATTATCCAAAGACTTAATCTTATCAACAAACAAAAACTTATTCTCATAAATCCCCATATCCAAATCAGAACGAGTTACATCCTGATTAAAATCCAACTTCCCATAATCATAAGACGTAATCAACACCAACTCACCTCAACAAAAAAAAAACTAATCATCAATCTCATCATACTCCGCATCAACAATCTTACCATCAGCCCGCTTAACAAGTTTCTGAAAATCAGAAATAGAAATAGTACTTTTATTATCAATCTCAAGCTTCTTAGGAGTCTCCCTATCCATCCTTTTCTGATCATTATCCATAAGCAACTTCCAAAGATTAAACCAATCCTCCCTAGCAGAAGACCTCAAAACAGTCAAAACCTTATACTTCTTAGCAGACTCAGACTCAACCCCATCCTTACCAGAAACCACAGCCAAAAACTCCTCACCATCATCCTCATACTCTTTAAGCTTCTCCTCAATACGCTTCAACTTAACCAAATCATCCTGCAACTGCAACTGAGCAACACCCTGATTATAATCATTAATCCACTCAGTATAAGTAGGCCTCTCACGAGAACCCCTATAAAAACTCTTCAAATAATTCAACCTCATCTCACAAATACCCTCACTATGAGAAATCCTACCCAACCTAACAGAACGCTTAATACCAAAAGGACACAAAGAAGTACCACGCCACTCACAATTATGACAACCAAACAACTTCCTAGCCTGCAAAGGAATATGCCTCATAGGACCATCATAAGAAATATAAGGATAATTCTGATCAACAACAACAGAATCAACATACTTACCACCAACCTTCAAACTATCAGCAACCTCCTTCTTCTCAACAGCAATCTCATCAGAAACCTCCTTACCAAGAAGAACCTCAGAATGCCCATCAACCAAATAATTCAAAGGCTCATCACTCATCTTTCTTAACACCAGAATCCAAATCCCTAATCTCAGCAACAAAATCCTTAAACAAATTCTCCCCAACAGCATTCAAAGACAAAAGCCTACCATTCAAACCCCTAAGATTATTCCTACGAATAAAATCAGAAATCAAAACAGTATCAACAGTACTAACCCCAACAGTAATAGTCGTAATACCAAAATTCTTCTCCATAAAACAAAATAAATATCACCAAGTATATAAACTTTTCCATAACAAACAATCACTCCAAAAAAAAAATAACAAAAAAAATTTAGAACCACTAACTTACTGTGTGTTTTGTTGTTTTTTTTTTCCTCTACCCCTTTTATTTATTGTTCATAAAGTTTATATAGTAGTGTTGCTTATTGTTAGTATAAGATCTATGAGATGTAAACAATGAATAATGAAGATTTTTTAAAATGGTGTTTAGAAATTACAAATCAAGAGTATAAAGGAGACATTAGTTTATTTATGGCAAATCTTGCGATTTATAACAGATTAGAAACAGAAGAGGTTTTAAAATGAAAACAATACAAATAGAAATAAAACTTTATTCCTATAATGAATTAAGTGAAAAAGGAAAAGAAAAAGCTTTTAATGAACATGAGAATTTTTTAAGAGAGTATGATAATATGGACGAATGGACACAAAAAGATATAAAAGATTATGTCGAAGAATCAATAAACATAAATGAATATTTGTTTTTTGAATCTGGAGACATGGCACATGTAGTCCACTTTACAGGAAAACATGAAAAAGCAGGAAAAATAGAGTTTTATTTTCAAGGAAAAACATATTTAATTTAAAATAAAATGAATAAACAAGATTTAGAATTAATAAAGGAATATAGAGGAGACATTAGTTTATTTATGGCAAATCTTGCGATTTATAACAGATTAGAAATTTAAAAACGGAGGAATGAAAAGAATGAACGAAACGGAATTAATAAAGGAATATAACAAGACAAAAGATAAAAATCTTTTACCCAATAAAGGTTTAAGAACAGAAAAAAATATATATTCTAAGGAATTAAAAATTGGATACGAAAAAATTGGATACGATAGAGCAAGTCCTATTTATTTAGAATGTTCTATAAAAGAGGTTGATCTTTCAACAGAGGCAATTTATGTATTTGATTCTAAGACTAAAGATTATATTTTAAAAAGTATTGGAAACACTAAGAAAGATATTTTTTTAAATGATGTTTTTAAATATTATATGGTTAGTTTTTCGGCGTATAGTGAAAATTTTGTGGGTCAATGTTATGATATGCTTTTAAATGATGAAAGTATTAAATTAATAAATCCTGAATATATTAAAAGAATTATTGAATTGTGGAAAATGTATCATTTAAATGATTTAACTAGTGGTTGTTATGAACAAGAAAAAGTAATAGAAGAATATTTAAAAAGTAATGAATATGATTACGAGAAAGTTTGTGATCTTCTAAAAGAAAAAGGATTATATAACTATAAAAATTATGAGTATGGTAGCGCTTGGCTCGTAAAGACTTTGAAAGAAAGCGAGATTTTGTTTATAATTGAAACTTTGAATAATTATGAAAGTGTAAAGAAATGAACCAAAAATATTTGTATCTGTAAGCTTAATACGTGACCTACAATCAATCATTATTTAATTTTAATACTTTCACAAGCTTAAAATAATAATGGCTCAGATTAAGCGTATTGCGTTAATACGAATGATGAAGTATGCTAAACAAGGTTTAAAGTTTTGGGGTTGTTTTTTTGATTGTTTTAAGGAAATTACTTTAAACAAATAATTTTTTTTTTTGGTTTTCTTTTTACATATGTCTGTGAGCTCAATACGTGACCTACAATCAATTATTATTTAATTTTAATACTTTCACAAGCTTAAAATAATGATGGTTTAAATCGAACGTATTGCGTTAATACGAATGGTAAGGTATGCTAAACGTTCCTTATCTGTACATCTAGAGTTATTACCACTTACAAGGAATAATATATTACCGCACTTATTACCCGTATTATTAGTAATCTTGTAATCTAGTAATCTTATAATCTTATAATCTTGTAATCTTATAATCTAGTAATCTTGTAATCTTATAATAATATATCCTACAGTAGGAAACAATAAAAAAAACCCAATCACTCCAAAAGATACTTAAAAGAAACAACCCGCATATACTTATGACTATACTTCATAAACAACAACTCAAGAGAATTAAAACCAACCCTCAAACCCAAACCCTTCCACTCCAAAGCATTAGAAAAAACCCTAAGAGGAAACACCAAAGAAACATACTCCCCACCATCAATCGAAGAACCATCAACAAGATCCAAAACAGAACCCAACAAAACATTTTCAAACTCAATATAATGATTTTTATATCTTTTATTTTCGAATATTTTATAGTCGGTGTTGTAGTTTATTATTGTTATTTTTATGTTTTGGTTTTTTTTTATTTCGGAGTAGTGTATTTTTGTGTTTCTTTTTTGTAGGAGTGGGTTTGGGGGTGTGTTCATTGTTGGTCTTCTGTTGTGGTTTTTATCCAGATGATGTTTTTTGTGTTTATTGTTATGGTTTCGTTTCTGGTGGTGTGTATTGTTATGAAGTTTTCGTTTTTGTTTTTTATTGTTCCTGTGAAGTATAGTGTTTTTTTGTTTTCAGAAATAGCTATTTTTATTATTTCGTTGTTGTTTCGTTTCATTGTTTTTTTTTTGGTGTTGTTGTTGTTTATATATTTTTTCGTTGTTTTTTATTGTTCATAAAGTTTATATATTAGTTCTTCTTTTATTTGTTTATGATTTTAAGAAATAAGTTGTCTGGTGTTGTGATTGATATTGATTTGTATGAGGAATCTGATCTATTTTTTATTGATTCTATCGGAAGATCTTTTAACAAATCAATTTGGTTATCAGATGATTTTAAGAAGGAGGTGAAGTGAATGAACAAAATGAACAAAAGAAATATAAATCTTTCAAAATCAAGAATAATTATTGACGATGAGGGGTTTACTGTTTTTTATGGTAGATCTTTCGAATTAGAAAGAGTATTTAAAACGTATGATGAGGCAGAGAGGTTTGCTTATTTTAATGAGCTTAACAATTAAAATGATAAAATGCAAGCATGAACGTTTAAGGTTGGGTCATTGGTTTTTTGGTGATTTGTTGTATTGTGAGGATTGTTTAAAGACTAATGTTAAAGAGGTTTGGGAGGACAAAGATGATAAAGATTAAGAATTTGTTTGATAAGCCTAAGGTGATAGGTATTGTTGCTGATGTGAATCAAGGTAAAAGTAATACTGCTCATTATTTGATTAGAGAACTTGATGATCTTGGTTCTTTTTCTCTTTTTTATTTTGGTTTTAATCGTAAACCTGATGTGAAGAATGCTCAGGAATTTCATACTGTTAAAGAGCTTGAGACTATTCGCAACAGTATTATTTTTTTGGATGAATTGATGACTTTATTTAATCTTGATGATAGAAATCAAAAAAGATTAATAGAGAATACTTTAAGATTAATTCATCACAATAACAATATTTTAGTTTTGATGAGTTTGCCTGAGAATATGAAAAAGTTTTTGGCTGGTAAGGTTAATGTTGTTATATTTAAGCAGTGTACTTTTGCTGATTTTATTAATGGTTCTAGGATTAAGCATATTGCAACTGATTATAGGGGTAGGGAGAGGGGTAGTAGTGTTCTTAATCTTGATATTGATAAAGCTTTGGTTTTTGATGGCGCCCATTATGAAACCATTAATGTGGATTATATTAAAAGTAAAGATAGTAAAGCAGATAATAAGCCTATAATAACTTTGAACATTAAAAGAAAGTAGGCTTATTTCAATCAGGAATGCCTTAAATTTAAGACTTCTTTTTATTTTGGTAGTTTGACAAGCTTAAAATAATCTCTCTTTATTTTCAATTTATTAAAGAATTAGACAGGTTCGAATTATAGTTAACTTCTAGCTTTAGTATGAATTTTTGTAGAAAAAACGTTTTTCAAAACGTCAGAAAAACGTTTTAAAAAATAATTATCTTCTGTTTTTTAATAATAAAATTTGTTTAGGAAATAAGTTATTTTTTGGTTTTTTTAATAATAAAATTTTTTATAAA
>Ga0172375_10008322_pt1 | contig 13969 bp, 12 predicted proteins | sample LakKiv1m_FD_114537 | JGI IMG/M metagenome (GOLD analysis project Ga0172375, IMG submission 114537) | Freshwater microbial communities from Kabuno Bay, South-Kivu, Congo - kab_092012_11.1m | ecosystem: Environmental > Aquatic > Freshwater > Lake | place: Democratic Republic of the Congo...
TGCTGGAGGTAGCGGAGGTGGAAGTGGTGCTGGAGGTAGCGGAGGTGGAAGTGGTGCTGGAGGTAGCGGAAGTGGAGGCAGTGTTGGAGGTAGCGGAAGTGGAAGTGGTGCTGGAGGTAGCGGAGGTGGAGGCAGTGTTGGAGGTGGTACTATTATCCCTGCCGGCACATCTTTTGGTAATGCCGGAAACGAAGGATATGCAATACAACAACGCCCCATAAAAGCTTATCAACTTACCGGAACACAATGCAATGAATATTCATACAATGACGACCCCTTAACATTTTATTGTGAAATTGAATGGTGGAATAATCCATATAGAGAAGGCCTGAGCCCAACCCCAATGGGCCAAGATAGAACTTGCTCTCCTTCTCAAGAGGTTCCAATCGGTCAAGCAGTTGATAATGCTAAAGCCTGGGCTAATTGGATGCAAGACCAATCTGACAAAATGTTGATCAATATACAGGCAATGATTGATCAGGTGATAATAATTGGACAAGCTATTAACACAAGCCCAGTACAAGACTACTGTTTCTGTAACGCACGATACGAAAATGGTTCACCTATTTGCCAAAGCGGATGCCAATATAGCGAAATTTTGGTTCCTGTGTTTGAAATGGTCCCAGAAGAAACAGGGGGATCTCCATCTGGCACAGGATCTGGCACAGGATCTGGCACAGGATCTGGCACAGGATCTGGCACAGGATCTCCTGGTGGAACAACGCCAAACCTAACTCCAACCGTCACTCAAACATGTAGTCTTCTCTCTCCATGCTCAGCGGGTAAGCAATGCGTTAATGGAATTTGTGTTAATTCAACAATTAGTTCTGGAGGAAGCGCAACAGGAACAGGAAATTCGGGCACAGGTACTGGAGTAGGAAGCGCTGTTGGTACAGGATTTGGGTCTCCAGCGTCTAATGGATCCTGTAATAATGACAATCAATGTGCTACAAACCAACACTGTAGTAGTCCGTTCAATGGAACATGTGTGCCCGGCCAACGTTGTGGTATTGGAAAACCGCCATGCCCACAGAACGCATACTGCAATAATGGTATATGCGCTTTTGCAACCGCCTGTAGCGCCACTATCCCATGCCCAACTGGTAAACGCTGTAGTAGCGGTAGGTGCATAGACGACACCACCACTACAAATAATACTCCCGCAAACGGCAACAACGAAAGTTCCGGGGCCAATGGTACTCCCGATAATACATCAGATGATTCTGAAACAACAACCAGCGGAGGTACAACCTTGGTTCAAGTAGGAACTAAGGTTCAACCTATATGCACAGTCATACCTTGCAGAGGAAATCCGTGCAAGCAAATGATTTACTATCTTTCTGATCTTTGGAATATTTACAGACAATTTAAGCTTGACTTTGTTGATTTTTATACATATGTACTCAAAGGGCCTCGTAGTGATATCATGAAACAGATTTCTTACTCTCGTAATACTATTGATAGTTGTGGCAGACTCCGAGATACTTATCCAACAAACTCACGCCTGATTAATTGTACAAGAGCCCAAGATGAACTTTTGCCTCCTATGGCTGGCGGGAAAATAAAATATAACAACCAAACTTTCCAAAATTATTGTTATGGCCAAGACTTGGGCAGACTTTTTGATGAAGATCTAACCGATAACTGGTTCTGTTGTGCAGAAAACCCCGGTAGCACTGGAACAAGTTCGGGGAGCGGAGTTTCTCAAGATATGTGGTAAAATTAAAAAATTAATTTTATGAATAAAAAATTTTTATTTATTTTCTTATCGTTGGTTGCATTTTTTTCACTTGCATTTGCCTTTTCTGCCCACGCCCTAGAAATAACTTCTTATCCAAGAATACCAATGCTTCCCGCTTTAGATGAAAATTCAGGGATATCTGACTTTATAGGATATATTTTTGGCGTGTTAATTTATTTGGCCGGTTTTGTTTCTCTTATATCTTTTGTAATAGGGGCTATAGGTTTAATGAACCCAAATATTGCAGCCCATGGAGATGCCAAAGACAGAATGAAGGGAGCTGTTTTGGGATTAGTCCTCACAATGGCATCTGTTTTGATTCTGCGCACAATAAACCCTGTTTTTATCGCTCCAACCCTCACTCCACTACCCGGAACCATGGGTGTGTTTTATACAAATGGTTCAGAAGATAGAGCTGCCCCAAAAGAAGAGGCCGACACCACTTCTATAAAAAACGAAGGTTTTAATACATTAAAATATGTGTGTGCAGAAAATAATTCCCCGGGGTCTTCTGGATCCGGTGGGGGAACAGCAAACGCTACTCCGCCAGAAATTTTAGTTTGGTCTTATCCTGAAAAAAATTTTTCCGGGATCGATCGTGTTGAAATGAAAAAACTTACTTGCGGTGGAACAGTTTCTGTTAGCGGTGGGTCTTTTCAAATGGAATATAAACTCCCGGGTGTTTATTATTGCCTTGGTGGTTGTTCGGGAGAAGATATGTGCCAAGGATATATGTCGAAACAACCGCTCATGAACACTGACCCGGACGTCTCAAGCCCTTTTGAAAACATGAAAGGTATTTTGATGGTTAACGACCCTGCCAGTCAAACATATTATGGCGCTGTTTTGCACCAAACCCCAGATTTAACACAAGCTGGAGTTTGTTCTAAAAAACCAATAGTAGATACTGGTGGAGATGCGAAGTGCGAGGGCGTTGACTTCCAGGTTGGAGCCGTAGATATTTTTAGGGTTAATATGACGCCCCAAACCTCCGGCACAGGATTGGTTTTTTATAGCGAACCGAACGGTAAGGGAACAATTTCAAACGCAGGGAAATATTCGGTCACAGAAATAAAATCTGAACCCGAACCGCTTGACCCCCTAGACATGGCATTTGATTACTCAGAAACCACCAGACACGATTATTATAAGTTAGAAGAGTGCCCAACTTTCCAACATTGTCCCGGGTCTGTATATATAAAAGGAAATTATCTTTTACAACTTGTTGATGAAGATGATATATGCCAAACTTTTACCCAAGATGTTGTGAATCTTCTCGTACAGCCATTCGGGAAATTATCTGGAGGAGTAAAATTTGATATCTATATCGTTCCAACCCAATAAAATGGATGAAAAACAGAAAAAACTTTGTTTAATTCTCACTATTATTACGCTTGTTTTTTGTTCTAGCGGTGTTTTTGCACAACAACTTGAGGTGAGTTACCCTACGGTAATGGAAGCCTCTATAACAGCGCAATCTTCTTTACCAGATTTTGCTTTATATTTTTTTAAGTTTGGGCTGGCTTTGGGGCTTTTTATTGTTTTTCTTTCTTTAATAATTTCCGGAGTAATGTATATGTTTTCTCCCGCAAAACCAGATTTGGTTGCCCAAGCCAAAGAAAGGGCCTTAGGATCAATATCTGGTTTACTAATTTTGGTCTCTAGTTATCTTGTTATTACAACCTTAAACCCACAATTATCTGTTTTCCAGATGACACCCGTAGAAAATCCCCAAATTGAAGTCGAAAAAAGAGAAGATCCGGGCGTTTATCTTTACAACACAACCGGTTGCCCTGATGGCGAAGAAAACCAACAAGATCATGCCATATACAAAGGCACAAAATCTAGTATTTTTGACTTAGGATTTTACAAAAACAAAATAAAATCAGTAAAATTTGTACGCAACCAACAAACAGGATCAGCTTTTGTGGCAATTTTATATGAGAATGCAAACCTGTCGGGCCGTTGCCAATATTTAAATCCAAATACACCCTGCCATTCGGCCGGATCTTTTGCAGCTTCTGTGTCTATCCATAGTTATGATTTCTCTCCATCAGACGATGGCGTATATTTTTTTAGAAAAACTTGTTTCAACAATCAGGCAACACTAAATATAAATAATCTTATTTCTTTTTGCAAAGAAAACAGTGGGGGCTATTTAAAGGTTGCTAATTCTGATATAGGGGGCATATATTTTAAAAGCTTGGACGAGTTAAAATTCACCGACGTCCCGGAGGCAGAAAAAATTTGCACTTCTTATAGTTCAGCGGGGGAGTGCACAGAGAGAGATTCTCAAAAGCTATCTGGAGAAAATATTTCTTCTATAATAATAAACGGGAAATATAGAGTAGTTCTTATATATTTTGACCCAAAAGCTGAAACAAGCCAAGCAACCAGTAATCAAATTTGGTCTGCTTGCCAGGAGTTCCCAACACCAAAAGACTCTAGCGGACTAGGTCCTCAGCAAATAAAATGGGAGGATATAAGAAACGAAGAGGGTGTTGTACCAAACTACGTAGTTATAATACCGGTTGAATAACTGGTATTATTTTGGTTTTATTACAACGTATCTTTCTAGCCCTTCACCTCTACTTTCAGTTTCTACGTCGGTTCTCAAGGCCAGCTCGGCGTGTACAATACGTCTTTCATAGGCTGACATAGGTGTCATTTCCTTTTCTTGTCTTGTGCGCGCAACTTGATCAGCTAAATCTTTAACTATCTCGCGCAGATATTCTGTTTTGCTTCTCTTATAATCATTTATATCTAAGCTCACATAAAAAACTGCTTGAAGCTTTTTATTCAAAACCATTCTCAATAATCTTTGTATCTCGATTAAGGTTTGTCCTTGCTGACCTATAAATATTTGAGGTTCTTTAAGGTTAACTTCTATATTAGCTGTATCCTTTGCCTGTGGCTCTAAACTGTTTAAATCTGCCTGCCCGGGTATTAACGCAACCTTAACTGAGATAACATCAGCTGAGGTCTTAGAAAAAAAATCTTCTGTTATCTCTTTTATTTTTTCAACTTGGCTTTGATCTGTCATATTTTTGTGCTTCTAAAAATTATATACTGTTGAGCTATAGAAAACAACCCGCTAACCGTCCAATAAAGCCCCAATGCTGATGGCAGGCTTATTAATATAATTATGGTAAAAACCGGCAAGATAAAAACCATTTGCTTTTGCATTATTGAGGCTGGATCCAAATCTTTCTTATCTTCTTTCCCATCCTTTCCATCTTTAGCTTTAACCACGGTGAGCATTCTGGTTTGAAAATATTGCACAGCTCCTGCAATAATAGCTAAAAACAAACTTGGTTTTGACAGGTTAATCAAATTCAAAAATAGGGGATTAATTTGTCCGGGATTTGAAACAAAGCTATAAAGTATCTCCAATTGTTTTGGATCAAACCCAGCCCAAAACACATTATACAAAGCTATAAGCACAATAAGCATTGGAAGCTGAACCAATATACCGGAAAATGGATTAATTTTCTCTGTCTTATAAAGTTCCAAAATTTCCCTGGCTTGCTTTTCGCGATCGTCTTTATATTTTGTTTGTAGCTCTTTTACTTTGGGTTGCAACTTTTGTAAATTCTTTTGCGAGTTAACCGCCTTAGCTGAACTGGGATATAAAAGTAGTCTTATAACAACTGTAAGTATTATAACCGCCAAACCAAAATCGTGCCCCGGAATGTAGTTATATAAAATCACAAGACAATTAAACAACGGCTGATACAGAACTAAATAAAAAAAATGAGATATTGCTTCAAACATTTTTTAATCTTTTAAAAGTTTTGCTTGTTCTAATAATTTGTGAAAACTTTCTCCCAAAACATCTGTTTTTTCTCCAACGCTTTTTGAAAAAACCACAATAACAATATCGTTCCCCGGTTTTATGCCTTCAAATTCTTTGCGCGCCAATAAAGCAAGTTTTCTTTTTACCGCATTTCTTACAGTAGCTTTTTTTGAAACCTTGGTACTAACAACGAATCCAAATCTTGCAAAATCAAGACCACTCTTTGCCGTCTTTAAAATAAAGAAGTTGCTTTTATACGCCTTACCGCTGTTAAAAACAGACTTAAAATCGTTTTTCTTTTTTATGCGGGCCTTTTTAGGCAACATAAGTTAGTTTTTTATACAACTATCCTTTTCCTATTCTTTCTCCTTCTACGCGCCAAAACTTGCCTGCCTGTCTTAGTCTTTTTTCTTCGTAAAAAACCATGCGTATTGGCTCTTTTTTTCTTTTTTGGTTTATATGTAAAGCTCATTATTGTTTTTATTTTTTAATTTTGTATAATGTAGTCAGTATAACCTAAAAACTCGCAAATTACAAGTTAAAAATTTAGGCGCTTAATATTGTGCGTCTAGCTAAAAACTTACTTCACATATTATCCACAGGTTAATAACACATATTTTATTTTCCCTCTCTGTTTGACAAAGGGCGAATAAAAAGGAAAAATACAATTATTAAACAAATATTATCAGTTTATGAATAATATCGAGCTTTGGCAATCCGTATTGGCCCAAATGCAATTCCATATCTCCAAGGCTAACTTTGCTACATGGTTCCAAAACACAGAAATTGCAGTAAAAGACGGGGAAAAGGTAATAATTGCGGTTCCTAACGCCTTTTCAAAAGAGTGGCTAAGCAATAAATATAATAAACTTATTCTCAAGACACTCCACGATATTGATGACTCTATAAAGGAGCTAGAATTTGTTATACGCACACAATCTTTAAAAATCCTACAACCACAAAACCAAATAGAAAACGAAAGACCAGAAGACGCCCAATTAAAGTTTGATGAGTTTAGAATAAATAAAGATACCAACCTTAACCCGCGATACACCTTTAGTAATTTTGTTGTAGGTTCTTTTAATGAATTAGCCCATGCTTCTGCGCTGGCAGTAGCCGAAAATCCCGGGTTTACTTATAACCCATTGTTTGTTTATGGCGGAACGGGTTTAGGTAAAACACACTTAATACAGGCAGTGGGGAATAAGGTTGCTGATGACTTTAAAAAGAAAAAAGTAAAATATATCTCATCAGAAAAATTTGTTTCAAGTATTGTTTCTGCAATAAGAACAAACACCATGGAGGCTTTCAAGGCCAGCTTATCGCCGATTGATGTTCTTATACTCGACGATATACAATTTATTGCCGGAAAAAACAAAAGCCAGGAAGAATTTTTCCACGTATTTAATTCTCTGTACGAAAAAAATAAACAAATAATTCTTTCTTCAGACAGACCTCCAAATGCCATAGCAGAACTGGAGGACCGTTTAAGATCCAGATTTGAGGGTGGAATGATAGCCGACATCAGCCTACCAGACTACGAAACAAGGCTGGTTATATTAAAGCAAAAAATGCAGGAAAAAAATATAGATGTCCCGGAAGATATAACCGACTATATTGCCTCAAATGTAAAAAAGAATATAAGGGAATTAGAAGGAGCTCTTAATAAAATTTTAGTCTATGCCAAAATAAACAAGGGTTTGAATTTAGAAATGGCTAAAAAGCTCCTAAAAGGTTTTATATTCTCTCCTTTTGATGTAGCTAATTATAAAAAAATCATAGAAACAGTAGCCAAATTTTATAATTTGGAAGAGAGAAACCTTTTTGACGAAACGCGCAGAAAAGAAATAGTACGCCCAAGGCAGGTTGCAATGTTTTTATTAAGAAAAGAACTTAAATATTCTTTCCCGGCCATAGCCAGAAAATTTGGAGGTAAAGACCACACGACTGCTATTTACGCTTACAAAAAAATATTCAAAGAAAACGAAGAGAATAATAAATTAACCGAAGAATTAAATCTTATAAAACAGAGAATATATAGTGGATAACGTATGTGTAAAACTGTTTTTAAAAAAAGACAAAAACATATTACCCGAATATTTAAGAATAATTTCTATATTATTTACCAAATAAAAAACACAGTTTTTCCACAGCCAAATTTACGAATAAAAAATATATTATCAGTATAAAAAGATTCAAAAATAAAAATATTTTTAACAACATAATAATTATAATAAAAATATTTATATATCTTATTAAATATGAAAGTTGAAATTTTAAAAGAAAATTTTAAAACAGGGCTTGGAACAATAGAAAGAATTGTTGGTAAAAATATTTCTCTTCCGATACTAGATAATGTTTTAATATCGGCAGACGAAGGTTTTTTAAACCTAAGCTCAACGGACTTGGAAACAGCTATTAAAGTTTGGATAATGGCAAAAATCGTAAAAAAGGGCAAGGTTGCCATACCAGCCAAACTTCTTTCCAGTTTTGTTTCTCTTTTGCCAAATGACAAAATAACCATAGAAGAGAATAAACAAAGTTTGTCTGTAGAATGTAAAAATTTTAAAAACCAAATACAAGGGCTTAACCCGGAAGAATTTCCTTTAATACCACAATTTGATAGTCTAGAATATTTAGAGATTGAAAATAACAAACTTTGCCAAGGATTATCTCAAATAGTAGATGTAGCTTCTTTGTCGCAATCCAGACCAGAATTGTCGGGAGTATATTTTGTTTTTTCTAAAAATATATTAAAAATGGCTGCCACAGACAGCTTTAGATTAGCCGAAAAAACTATAACTCTCGCCAACCCGATAAAAAAAGATTTGTCCTTTATTTTGCCTCAAAAGCCTGCAAAAGAATTGATAAATATTTTGTCAGAAAAGGAAGGTAATGTAAAAATATATTTTTCTGCAAGCCAAGTTATGTTTGAGCTTCCAATGAAAGATGTGCAACACCCGCAAGTGCAAATAGTTTCCAGGCTAATAGATGGAGAATATCCTAATTATGGAGAAATTATTCCAAAGAAGTTTAAGACTCAAGTTGTTTTACAAAGAGATGAATTTATAAACCAAATAAAAGCAGCCTCTCTTTTTTCTGGTAAAGTAAACGAAATAAAAGTATCTGTAAAACCTGAAAATAAAATATTGGAAGTAACTGCTAAAGATCCGGATACAGGAGAGAGCATATCTGAAATTGGAGCCAAAATAGATGGTGAACCAATAGAAACTGCGTTTAATTACAAATTTCTCGGAGACGGATTGGCAAATATAAAAAGCTCAGAGGTCACTTTTGATATAAGCAAAGAAGACGGCCCATGTATATTGAGGCCGGTAGGGGATGCGAGCTACATTTACGTGGTTATGCCAATAAAGTCAACTTAAAACCTTCTGCCAGCGAGCCAATTGTTTATACCGGCTTGCCACAAAAAGTATTGAGGATCAACTGAAGGATCTTGAGGCTGAGGTCCCCACGGATTATTCTTGTTTATATAGTAAAGAATTGTCTTTGCATCTTCTGCAGGAATTTGTCCCAATAGAGCAGGAGGTCTATTGGTTATTGGATCTGGCGCAGTAAACGATTCTGGTGCCCTTGAAGATAAAAGATTTCTCATCATCTCGTTCCAAATAGGAGCAGCAATTCCCACCCCTTCGTCTTTTGTTGGGGTGTTGTTATTATTGCCAGTCCACACACCAACCACAAAAGAAGGGGTGTATCCAATTGTCCATCCATCTACAAAGTTTTGAGTGGTGCCGGTTTTTGTTGCAACTTGGTAACCCGGTATGTATAAAGGAGAATTATACCCAAAAATAGGAGATCTGGCATTATTGTCTGACAAAATACCGGTCAAAAGTCTGGCCGCCTGTGTGTCTAAAACCTTTGTAGGTTGAGTATAGTTTTGTTCAAGAATATTGCCGGAAGTATCGGTTATTTTCAAAATACTGGCTGGCGGCAAATAATTTCCTTCTGTGGCAAAAACAGCAAAAGCAGAAGTCATCTCAAGTAAATTTACATCTCCGCCACCTAAAACTAAAGAAAGTCCGTAATCATTTATGTCATTTAAGGTTGTTATTCCAAAGTCGCGAGCAGATTGCAAAGCATTGGGTATTCCGACTAAATAGAGAAGTTTAACAGCGGGAATGTTTAGAGAACACCCTAAAGCGGTGCGCAATGTTACAGGGCCCCTATTGAGACCATCGTAGTCTTGTGGGCTATAACAGGCTTGATAATTAATATCTACAATTTGATTTCCACTTGGATCGCAATTTGGATTAAATTCTGTTTTAACATCCCAAAGTACTGTGCTAGGAGTGTATCCTTGTTTAAAGGCCGTTGCATAAACTATTGGCTTAAATGATGAGCCGGGTTGCCTTTGCCCCATTGTGGCTACGTCGTATTTGGGGCTGAACAAACAAGTAGATGCATCTAGCTCATCGCAATTTTCGGGGTAAGAGTCTGCAAAGTAATCCTTTGAGCCCACCAAAGCCAAAATTTGCCCTGTCTTAGGGTCTAAAACAACCATAGCCGAGTTGTGTGCGTTTTTGGACAATCGCGTTGCCTCAGAGTCTTTTATAATTTTTTCAGCAGACTCTTGTATATTCCAATCTATTGTTGTGTAAACGCGCAAGCCTTTTTCTTTCAGATAATCGTCTCCGTATTTGTTTTCAAGATACTTTTTTATATACATGACAAAATGAGGAGCTTTTATTTCTGCAGTGGATTCAGAAAAAACAATTTTTTCTGTCAGGGCGTTATCCAGTTGTTCTGGCGTTATGTAATTTTGCTTTTGCATTTTTTTAAGAATAACGTCTTTCATGCGCAAAAGTTCATCTTTGTGCAACCCATAAGGCGAGTAATAACTTGGCGCAGGGAGAAGGGCGGTCAGAGTGGCTGCCTGGGCCAAAGTTAAATCAGCGGCCGGTTTGCTAAAATATGTTTGACTGGCAGCTTCAGCTCCATAAGCATTTTCTCCAAACGGAACTGCATTCAAATACCAATCTAATATTTGGTCTTTCGAATATCTTTGTTCCAGCTCTATGCTTAAAACTATTTCTTTTATCTTTCGGTTTATGCTTTTTTGGTTTGTTAAATAAACAGTTCTTATTAATTGCTGTGTTATTGTGGAACCGCCTTGGCTTTTTGATCTGGATGTTATATCAATCCATATTGATCTCATAATTCCCCAAATATCTATTCCGCCATGTTGGTAAAATCTTTCATCTTCGGATGATAAAACAGCATATTTTAGGTTGTCGGATATTTTGTCAAAAGGAACTATTTCTCTTTTTTCTTCCCCGTAAATATCATAAAGTAAAACCTTGCCTGTTCTGTCGTATATTTTTGTAGATTGTATAAAAGGGGTTTCGGTAAACTTTTCTGGCCTGGGAAGATCCCACGTGTAATAAATTAAAACACCAAGCACAAAAAGGCACCCGGCAACAAAAACAAAGGCCAGATATTTTAAGAATTTTAGTAACCCTCTATGATCTGTGAAGAAAGTTTTTAGTTTTGTAAACATTTCTGGATTATAACTCCAAAAGGTAAATTAGAAAAGGGTTTGTAAAGCAAAAACCCCTTTCGGGGTTTTTGCTTTATTGTTTAAATTATTCTTCTTCGCCTGCAGACTCTTCGTCTTCTGATGCATCATCTAGATCTTCATCTGCATCATCGTCATCATCTACAGCGTCTTCATCTGTGTCATCTGTATCATCATCTGAGTCGTCGTCTGCATCGTCGTCCCAGTTTGTATCTTCGAAATCTTCGTCTTCGTTTATGAGCCTTGTTAGAAATTCGTCTTCCATTTTTTATTTATTTAATTTTATGCTTACAATTTATATTTATTATATTTTTACAAAAATCTTTGTCAAGTTTCATTTTTCCACAACTCTCAGTATGCCTTGGTAATTGCGCATAGCGCCATACCTATTGCATCAAAAGCGTCGTCTTTTTTTCTATGGTTTTTCTTTATGTCAAACTTGCTTATATCAACCGTTTTTTCAATCATTTTTTGTACTTGTTTTTTCTCTGCTCTGCCATATCCTGCTATTGTCATTTTCATTTGCAAAGGAGTAAATTCGAAAACAGGTAATTTATTTTCTTGGGCTGCCAATAAAATAACCCCGCGCGTTTGGCTGACTGGCATTACAGTTTTTAAATTTTTAAAGAAAAAAAGTCTTTCAATGGCAATTGCATCAGGTTTATGTTTTACAATTATTTTTTTTATCTCGCTATATATTTTTTCTAAACTTTCTCCTTGGTTGTTAAATTTTTCGGTTACTACACATCCAAAATCAATGACCTCAGCGTTAAAGCAGTTATCACAAGAAGATTTTTTTTGTTTTTTTAATATGGCGTATCCTGTAATAGAAGATCCAGGATCAATTCCCAAAATTATCATTTAAAATTACTCTTTTATATTTGAGTAAACATTGTTTACGGCGTCGTTTTCATCTAATGCGTCAAAAAGTTGTTGGGCCTGTTCTTTTTCTTTGTCAGACAAAACAACCTCTTCTTTTGCTATATAGTCAAAAGAAGCAGACTCAACCTTAATGCCTTTTGCTTCTATGGCTTTTTTAACAGCATCCAAATCTTCGGGTTTTGTGTAAACGTCCAATTCTTGGTCAAACCATTTTACATCATCAGCCCCAGATTCTATTGCCTGCATTTCTACTTCTTCTTTTGATTTTCCTTCAAGAGAAACAACTACAACTCCTTTTTTATCAAACATCCACCTTACAGCCCCTTCGCCGGCCATCTTCCCGTTGTTTTGGTTTAATATAACTTTGATCTCGCCCAAGGTTCTGTTTGGATTGTCGGTTATGCCATCTATAATCAGGGCAATTCCTCCCGGACCAAAACCTTCATATGAAACAGACTCCAAAGATTCTCCGGCCAATTCACCGGTTCCTTTTTTTATGGCTCTTTCTATATTTTCTTTCGGCATATTCATAACCTTAGCCTGTTCTATGACTGCCTTAAGTTTTGAATTTTTTTCCGGATCTCCCGATCCGCCACCATCTTTAACAGCTATGGTTATTAAACGACCATATTTTGAATACACTTTGCCTTTTTTTGCAGCATTGGCCATTTTTGTGGCCATCACTGTTTTTGCATGACTATGACCTGACATACGAATGTAATGAGCACCCCGCCCTCTAAGCTTTTGATTTTTCATTTAGCATAGAGGGCGGGGTTTCTCTTTTATTTATTATAAACTCGAAACTTAATAATTAAAGTTATTGCTCCCAAAATCGTTGTAAAAACAAGCACAACTAAGAACATCGGCCAAGGGTTTGACCCTTTATAAGCCTGGTCTAAACCGGCTGTTAGGTTTTGAGAATTGATATTACTATTATTATCAGAATTTTCTGCCATTGGCAAGTCTTTGCCAGGGACAGACCTCGCCGTAGCCTTGGCATAGGCGGGTGGGGTGGTTATTATGTTCTTTGTACCCGGGGTCAAAGTTGTACTCCAAGACCAAGAGTTTCCAATAAGGTTATAAGATTGCCCGAGCGGAGCTTTGGAAAAATTTATTGAGTCAATGATTTTTTGATCTGGTGTAATCAAGTCTAAACCATCTTCGTCGTTGTTTAGCATTATTTTTGTTTCAGTTCTTTTCAAAATTAAAAAGTTTTCTGCCAAAATAGTTGCGCCGGTGGGGAAGGTGTATGTTGTGGTTGTTCCATTTTTGTCTTGCAATTTCCACCCTGTCAAACTGACATCAAAATTATTGGAATTGTAAAGTTCTATATATTCCTCGGTTTCATCGGCTCCTTCTGGGTTGGGCAGAACCTCATTTATATACACTCCACTCGGGTAAGTTGTGGTAGGCGGAGTAGAGTTTTGTGTGATTATTGTCTGAGTTGTATCGGTGGCCTGCGTCTGCGTTGTTTGTGTTTGACAACTAACACTCGCTAGTCCCTGGGTTTTTATCTTTGCTAAAGTAGCCGACCCAATTCCTTTTGCTCTGTCTAAGTCATCTATTGAGGAATAAGGCCTGCTGTCTATTATTGCCTGTGCTTTTGTTGGCCCTATGCCGTCCAACTCTTCCAACTGCGCCAACGAACCTGTATTTATATCAACACAACCTTGGGCCGAAACTAAAAGCGGACATACAGCAACAAACAAAAAAAGTAGAAATAAAATCTTTCGCATATTCAATAATTATACCAAATTATTCTGACGGATAAAACGAGCCACCTTTCAATTAAGGTGGTTATTTGGTTGACTAATTCTGATTTTCAGCGTAGGGTGTAAGTGTTCTTTGATTTATGAATATGGATAGAAAAACAAAGGAAAGGAGAAAGATGAAAGCGAGATTAGTGATTGCGATAGTGATTAACGTGATACTAGGTGGGCTTCTTGCCACGTTGTTGTTCTTTGGAGCTAAGTATATTTTGTCTGGAGTAGCCAGAGAATTCTTAGCAGAA
>Ga0172375_10008323_pt1 | contig 13968 bp, 11 predicted proteins | sample LakKiv1m_FD_114537 | JGI IMG/M metagenome (GOLD analysis project Ga0172375, IMG submission 114537) | Freshwater microbial communities from Kabuno Bay, South-Kivu, Congo - kab_092012_11.1m | ecosystem: Environmental > Aquatic > Freshwater > Lake | place: Democratic Republic of the Congo...
AGCCCCAATCGCAATAAAACCACGGAGAATCTTTATCATAAGCATTATTTTTCAAATCAGAAAAACTTGAAACATTACTAGTTGTATCTGGTGCGTTTTTGGTCCAAGAAGTTCCGCTCCAGCCAATATCACCTGAAGAATGAATATATCCTCCGTGGGTGGACGAAAACCATGCTTTAATAGGATTTCCTCCCTGTGTCATTACTAATCCCGCAGTGTCGTTAACTGCTTTTTCCCAATTTCCTTCCTTTACCCTGTCTTGAAATACTTGGCATTGTTGAGTTGTGCAAATTGATCCAGAACCATTGTTTGTATAAGCTAATGCGTAAGACCTTGCTGCAATTGTTTGCGCTTTTAAGGCCTCCATTCCGCCTTGGTCTCCCCATTCATTTGGAACTTCATAAATACGTTTGGTATATTCATCTAAAGAATAGCCATGATATCCCTCGACGTTAATAGTTGCGTCTTTCTTTTCGATTGAGTCAAAGTTATAATAAGCTCTTAGAATTTTTTCATACCCATCTCCTGCTTTTGATCTACCAAATGCTCCGTATTGATTTAAACCAACTCGATTAGGTACACCATAGGTAAAGAAACCGAAGCCGCCACTGAAGTTTGGATTTTTACCGATATCACTTGAGCATCCGCCTAATGAGCTAGCGAATAAAGGAATACCTAAGGCAGATAATCTTTGGCTTAATATTTGTTGCTGTCTGGCTGATAAGCTGGCAATTTTACTTGAAAGAGTTGCTTGATAAGCTTTGGCCTCTGCAACTACTTTATCCAGCTTTTCTTTTACAACAGCAAGATTTGCCTGTTCTGCCTCCAAATTCTTTTTTTTAGTTTCCAAATCCAAAATGGAAATTGCGATATTGGTAATAATTACTTTGTCTTGATCTGTTGCAGCTTTTTGATATGCCAAAAGTTGCGTAATTTCAGATGCAGAAGATGCAGACAAGAAAGCAACGAAAGGAGAATTATAATAACTTTTTATGTAAAAATCGCGAATTGCCCGGTTTAAAATTTGTTCAAGTTTCTCAAGGTTTTTGTAGCCGTCATCAATATTTTTTTGTTTTACAATAAGATCATTTTCAATAAATGCTACTCTTAATTTTATTCCGTCAATTTGTTTTTGAACACCAAGAGTTGCAGTTTTAGATTGATTCATTGTTTTGCCCAATTTATCAATGCATGTTGCCAGTTGATCATTAGGAATATCTTTTGGATCTTTACTGCAAATATCGTCCTCGGCTCTAATTATTGAGGAAGAAAAACTCAGAAAAAGAATCAAGAAGGCACTAAAAAATAAAAGGCTTAGATTTTTTTTCATGGCAGCGTGGTTATTATATCAAATTAGACGTCCAAAGAACTTGCAAAATGAAAAAAAAGCTGGTAATATCGGGGGTATGGAAGATCAAAGTTTTCAATCGCCTATAAATCAATTCAATTATTCTTCTCCGGAAATGCCCAGGAAACCTAAGAAATTTATTTATATTGTCATTTTTCTGGTTATTTTAGTTGCTTTTTTTCTAACCAAAAATTTCTTTTTTGGAGGAAGTACTAAAAAGGAAGAGCCCACCATAACTCCTACCCCAACTGAATATCAATTCCCAACTGATGTTCCAACAGTAGCTCCGACCGGGGAAGAATCAGATGTAACCCCAACTACCAAAGCAGCAAATCCTATTGATAAATCAACAGGCTTGGATAGGAGTACGCTTTCAGTTAGGGTTGAAAATGGCAGCGGAGTAACAGGCGCAGCCAGTAAGGGATCAGACGTTCTTAAAAATTTTGGTTACAAAGTTTCTGCAATTGGGAATGCTAGTAATGAAAATTATGAAGGTGTAGCTATTCAAGTAAAAAGTACCAAAAGCAATTTCCTTGCACTTTTGAAAAAGGATTTGGGATTTAGCTATACAGTCGGAAGCGCTTCTGCTGATCTTGATTCTTCCTCAGCCGCGGATGCTCTTGTTATAATTGGAAAATAAAAAAATTTTCAATTTTCAATTTTTAATTTTCAATCAATTTTCAATGATTTAATGTTAGAATAATACTATGGCGGAGATTATTCCTGGAATTTTGGAAAACAACTGGAGCGAAATTGAAAAAAAGCTTAAAATCGCTAAATCTTTTGCAAAATCAGTTCACATAGATATTCTTGACGGAAAATTTGCTCCAAATACTACTTTTTTAGATCCAACACTATTCTCAAAATACTCAGGAGAATTATTTTTAGAGGTTCATCTGATGGTTGAAAATCCAATACAGTATTTAGAGCCCTTTGCCAAGGCAGGATTTAAAAGATTTATAGGACAGGTTGAATGCCTCCGTCAGCCGGCGGATCAGATTGAGTTTATAACCAAAACCAAACTTTTTGGGGAAGTTGGGCTGGCAATTGCCATGCCAACTTCGTTAGATTTAATAAAAGTTCCATATAAAGATTTAGACTGCGTTTTAGTAATGGCTGTAAAAGCAGGAAATTCAGGTCAAAAGTTTAATTCTGAATGTTTGAAAAAAATTGAGACACTGAAATCAGTTAAGCCAGATATGAAAATAGAGATTGACGGAGGAATAAATGACAAAACAATTCTGCTGGCAAAAAATGTCGGAGCCAACAGATTTGTTTCAACAAGTTTTATTTTTGGTGCAGATTCTTCAGTAAATTCAGGGTCTCAAGAGCGATATAATCTTCTTAAAGCTATTGCAGAAAAATAAAAAACGTGTGAAAATGAATTGAAACCCGCCTTCGTTCTGCAAAGCAGAACTTCGGCGAGGCAAAAGGAGGTGAGATGAAATGGCAGAAGAAAAAAATATGTGCGGAAAATGTTGTAATACCGGTAAACAATACATGCTCTTCGGAGTTTTGGCAATCGTTTATGGAGTAATAAACTATATGACTGCTGTAATGGATTGGCAACCATATATAGCATGGATAATAGGCGGAGTTATTCTTTTATTAATTGCCTGGAGTAAAGGATCAAAGAAAAATTAGGGTTTAGGAGTAATGGTTGGACTGGGGGAAACAAAATTACAGTTCACCGAATTTTCCGTACCTTTAATAAAGTATTCTCTTTTACCAATGCAGTTTTTCTGCATTACATCATAAGGGATAGCAATTTCAGCAGAGGAAGAATTAGAGAGAAGATTAACCATAATCTCGTGCCAAATAGGCGCTGCACCGGTAATTCCTGAAGCCAAACTTTGACTCATTGGAGCATTGTCGTTATTTCCCACCCAAGATGCAACTACAAAATTTGGAGTATACCCGATTGTCCAATTATCTCTTTTGTTGTCACTAGTTCCTGTTTTAACAGAAACATTTTTATTTGGAATATATAACGGAGAATTAGTGCCGAATTCCATTGCGCGAGCTCCATTATCAGCCAAAATATTGGAAATAATAAATGTTACTCCGGGATCAACTACCTGAACTTCTTCAATATTAGTATCCTTTTTTTCTTCCAAAACATTTCCAGTTGCATCAGTGAGTTTGAGAATCGGGTTAAGTGTAACTCTTTTTCCTTCATTGGCTAATGTCCCATATACAGTTGCCATATCAACCATTTTTGTTTCTGCAGCTCCAAGGGTAATTGCTAATCCATAATTTTCAGGATGATTCCAAGTCGTTATCCCCATTTTTTTACCTAAATCAATCATATTTTGTACGCCCAATTTAGAAAGAATTTTAACAGCAGGTATATTGATAGAATTTGCCAGAGCGATTCTTAAGCTAATTTTCCCGCGGAATTTTCCGTCATAATTAACCGGAATATAGGGTGGATTGCCGGGAGAAGTGTATGAAATAGGACTATCATCAAGAATTGTCGCAGCAGTAAAGCCATTTGAAAGAGCTAAAGTATAGGTGACGACTTTTATACTTGATCCGGGTTGTCTTAAAGCAGTTGTTACATTAAAATTGCCCGAGTTTAAATCAGTATAATCTTTACTTCCCACCATAGCTAAAATGTCACCATCTTTAGGATCAGTAACAATGCTTGCTCCGTTTGTTAAATTAAGATATGCATTTTTTTCTACTTCAGAAGTGACGACTTTTTGCGCCATGTCTTGAATTTTTAAGTCAAGACTAGTTGTAACCTGTAATCCTCCTTTTTCAACCATTCCCAACCCATACTTTTTAATGAGCCAGTCTTTTATAAACATAACAAAATGAGGAGCATAAATAGGAGTTTGGGGATTTGAAAAAACCAACTCTTCTTTTAGGGCATCATCTTTTTCTTTTGAAGTGATATATCCTAACTGTTTCATTTTTGTGAGGACTTCTTCTTGTCTTTTTTTCCACAGATTAGGTGATTCGCCAAAAGGAGAATAATCAGTTGGGGCCCTTGTTAATCCTGCTAGAAATGCGCTTTGTGCAAGATCCAGATCTTTTGCCTTGGAATTAAAATAAACTTCAGATGCTGCCTCAATTCCCCAAGCTGTTCCCCCATACGGCACTTGATTGAAATACATTTCCAGAACTTGATCTTTGGTGTAAATATTGTTTGTCCAAAATGCCAGAATCACTTCTTTAATTTTTCTTTTTATGCTCTTTTCGGGAGTTAAAAGCGTAGATTTAATTAATTGCTGAGTAATAGTTGATCCTCCCTGTAGGGGTTTGCCCGAAAGATCTAAAATTGCCGCACGGATAATTGCAGTAAAATCTATTCCGGGATTTTTATAAAAATCTTTATCTTCAATTGCAATTGTTGCTTCCTGTAAATGTTTAGGAATATCGGAAAGAGGGATTAAGGTTCTGTTTTGCTGTGCATAAATTTGGTACAAAAGAGTACCATTTCTGTCAAAAATCTTTGTTGTTAGCGGAGCCTGTTGGAAATTTAACTGTTTCGGATTGGGTAATTCCTGCAAGAAAACAATAAAGATAAGCGGGGAAAAAACAAAAACTAAAGAAAAAATTGTCCCTATTAAAAAATATTTTATTTTAATTCCTGCAGGGAGAGGGAAAACTTTAATTGCCTTAAGCTTTTTCTTCTTTTTTGGGAGATTAATTTTTGGCATTTTTAAAGACTTGGGGAAAATACGCATAGTTGGAAATTTGACGCTAGAAAGTATTTTAGGGAAAGTAAAAATTTTAAATATTCTTATTTTTTTCTTTATTTTTTGGACATTGTGCTTAAGTGTTTTTGAAAAGTAAGAAACACGGCGAGTTGTCCAGGAAATAGCTTTGGAAGGAATTTTGTAAATAAACCGATTTATTTTTGGAAAATTATTTTTGAGTATTGTTAAAAATTTAGAAATTTGATGGATAATCCAAAGGACAATTATATAAGGAATTTTGAGAACAAATAAAGTAATGTCACCGACAAAAATTAAGAACAGCAAAATATAATATAAGAATTGTCTTATTATTTTCATATGTCCTATAAGGATAGTGATTATACTATAGGAGATTTAGATTTGGAAGAGGCAATTTTTATAGGTTATCCGCCGGCTGGCGGAGGAGTCAGGAAGGTATGAGGACAGGTTACGCAGTAGGTTTGATTTGTTGCATCAGTTATTACAACTTCCGGTCTTTGTTCAACATTGTCAGTTTGTCCAGGCTTGGCTAAATCATTTGTAGACTTATCAATTGAAACTGTTTGAGTTGAATTGTCGATTCGGTTGGGTTCGGTGCCCTTAATGAAATATTCAAATCTGGTTTCACAGCGATTCGGTGTTCCGTCCGGAGGGGGAATCAATCCGGAAAGAGAGCAAATTTTCTTCTGGATTACACTTGGCGGACGAGAAATTGGATGAGGAGTCTTATCTTTTAAGAGATAAGTCATAATATCGTGCCAGATAGGCGCTGCTCCGGTAATTCCTGAAGCGATATTATTCATTGGAGTATTGTCGTTATTTCCCACCCAAGATGCAACTACAAAATCCGGAGTGTAACCGATTGTCCAATTGTCTCTAAGGTCATTGGTAGTTCCTGTTTTAACAGAAACTGTTTGCTTTGGTATTAATAAGGATGAATTAGGGCCAAATTCTAAAAGTCTGGCATTATTGTCAGCAAGAATATCGGAAATTATAAAAGAAACTCCTTCCGGCAGAATTTTCTTGCCAAAAATTGGTGAGGGCGGAGGACTGTAACTATCAAGAGTCTTGCCATGATTATCAACGATTTTCAGGATTGGATGGAGATTGATTTTGTATCCTCCATTAGCAAAAACTCCATAGGCTTCAGTCATTTCCAGCATAGTTACTTCTCCTCCTCCTAAAGTTAAGGATAAGCCGTATTTTTCAGGCTCTGTGAAAGTGGTTATACCCATTGCAGATGCAGTTGCGATCATGGGTAAAACTCCATTGAGCTTGAGCATTTTTACTGCGGGAATATTTATAGAATTACCCAGAGCATAACGCATTTGTATTATTCCGCGCCACTTTCCGTCATAATTAACCGGACAATATTGTTTACCGCCTTGACCAGGAAAACAGATAGGTACGTCTGCAAAAGCTGTTGCACCGTTATATCCTCTTATCAATCCTACGGCATAATTAATGGGTTTTATAGAAGATCCGGGTTGTCTTAAAGCAAGTGTAACGTTCACATTTCCATCAATTTTTTCGTCAAAATAATTTTTACTTCCGACCATAGCTAAAATTTCTCCGGTTGCAGGATTTGTGACTAGGGCGGATCCGTTAGTAGCATGATATCCTATAAGTTTGTCAACATTTTCTGTTACAGCATTTTGGGCTTCTTCCTGAATTTTGGAGTCTAAACTTGTTGTTACAGATAAGCCTCCCTCTTCAACCATTTTTTCTCCGTACTTTTTGATTAAAAGATCTTTTACGTATAACACAAAATGTGGGGCAAAAATGTTATTCGAAAACGCCTGAAATTTTAAAGATTCTTTTATGCTATTATCTCTTTGCTTTTTAGAGATATAATTTTGTTCGTACATTTTATTAAGAATTAGTTCTTGTCTTTTTTTGGCAAATTCAGGGTGAGAGCCAAATGGAGAATTAGCAGTTGGAGATTCCGGAAGTCCTGCAAGTAAGGCAGCCTGAGCAAGAGTTAGATCTTTAGCCTTTTTGCCAAAAAAGGTTTGGGACGCAGCTTCTATTCCGTAAACTGTTCCTCCGTAGGGAATTTGATTCAAATACATTTCCAAAATTTTATTTTTTGAATAAATCGTTTCTGTTACAAACGCCAAAATTACTTCCTTAATTTTTCTGATAATTGTTCTTTCGGGAGTAAGTAAGCTGTTTTTTACAAGCTGCTGGGTAATAGTTGATCCTCCCTGAAGTTGTTCTTTGTGGGTAATATTGGCAATAAGGGATCTAAAAATGCCTCTAAAATCCACTGCGCCGTGTTTGTAAAAATCTTTATCTTCAATTGCAATTGTTGCTTCCTGCATATATTTAGGAATTTCAGAAAGAGGCAGAAAATTCTGATTTTTTGCAGCATAAATAGTGTAGATTAGTTTTTGATTCCGATCAAAAATTTGAGTAGATTGCGGTGCACTTGAGCTGCTCAACTTTGTAGGTAAAGGAAGGTCTTTGAGGATAATAAAATAAGTTACAACAAGAAATCCTGTTATGAGAAGAATAAATAGCAAAACCCATGTGCTCTTTTTTTTCATTTTTTTTCGCCAGTTAACCAATCTTGCCTTAAAAATATCCAAAAGTTTCATTCTTGTATAATAACATGATATAAGCATTATGTTAAGTCTCGTTTCATTGTCATGCTGAACTTGTTTCAGCATCTCGTTTGATTGTGAAGCGTCTCCTGCGGGGGAAGATCCCGAAATAAATTCGGGATGACAGGCGTAGAATAAAAATAATTATGTTAAGTCTTAATTGGATTGATTATTTGATATTGGTTACACTTGCTTTTTATGCTTACGGAAGCTATTCCAGCGGATTTATTAGCTCACTTTTAGATCTGGGCAATTTTATAATTTCTTTTTTGCTTGGTCTTAGATTTTATGGATTGATTGCCGGAATTTTAATACAAAAATTTTCTCTATCCCAAGGTTTTTCAGATGCAATTGGATTTTTTATTACCGCCTTTATTGTACAAATTATTATCGGGTTAATCATCAAGAATTTTCTTTCCTTTGATCCTCCGATTCTTAAAACTCTTAATAAACTATTAGGAATTTTACCTGGAATTTTGTCCGGAATAATTTTAATCTCCTTTGTATTGATTTTGGTTGTTGCTTTGCCGATATCAGCTCTGATTAAGCATTCTGTCTCTTCCTCGAAGATCGGCAATTTCTTATTATCTAATGCGCAAGGATGGGAAAAACAAATAAATAGTGTTTTTGGCGGCGCAATTAATGAAACCATTAACTTTTTAACTATTGAACCAAAAAGCAATGAAACTGTTTTATTGCATTTTAAAACTAAAAATGTTTCTACAGATTTTACTTCCGAACAGACTATGCTCAATTTAGTTAATAAGGAGAGAAGCTCACGGGGTTTGAAAGAAGTAATTTTCGATAAGGAGCTTGCTAATATTGGTAGAAAACATTGTCAAGATATGCTTGAGCGTGGTTATTTTTCTCATTATACCCCGGAGGGTTTTTCTCCTTTTGATCGAATGAAAGAAGCAGGAATAATTTATAATTTTGCCGGAGAAAATTTAGCTATGTCACCAAACACAGATTTGGCTATGCAAGGGTTAATGAATAGTCCTGGCCACAAAGCCAATATTTTGTCTGTTGATTTTGGACGGCTTGGAGTAGGAGTAATAGACGGAGGAATTTACGGAGAAATGTTTTGTCAGGAATTTACAAATTAATTATTTGTTCGTTGTATAATAATCTTATGCATTTATTAAAAGAAGCTGATGTAAATGGAAAGACTGTTTTTTTGCGTGCAGATTTAGACATTCCAATTATTGATGGAAAGATTGAGGATGATACGAGGCTGCAATCTGCAATTCCGACGATTGAATATCTTTTAAAGCAAAATGCCAAAATTATTATCGCCGGGCATCTAGGTAGGCCAGAAGGAATTGCTAAAAATTTAAGTTTGGAGCCAATAGCTAAATGGTTTGGTATTAAGTATAAAGTGTTAAGTATTAAGCGGGGAAAACGGGGAGGGTTTGAAGGGTGGGAAATCGGACCGAATATTTTTCTTTTGGAAAATTTGAGATTTTATGAAGAAGAGGAGAAAAATGATCCGGAGTTTTCTAAAAAACTAGCAAATCTGGCAGACATTTATGTCAATGAAGCATTTGCAAATTCTCACAGAAATCATGCTTCAATTGTTGGCGTGCCGAAGTATCTTCCGCATTTTGCAGGTTTTCATCTGGAAAAAGAAGTGGAGGTTTTATCGGGGATTTTAAAAGATCCAAAGCGTCCGTTTGTAGTTATTATAGGAGGAGCGAAAATTGAAACAAAACTTCCATTAATTGAAAAAATGCACAAAATTGCTGATTATATGTTGGTTGGTGGAAAGCTTGCAGATGAGGTTAAAACTTTATTAAAAATTCAGCATGAAAAAATCGATGCCAGCATTTCAGGAAAAAAATCAGCGTTATTAATAGCAGATTTGAATAGTGAGGGGACAGATATTACGGCAAAAAGTGCAGAAAATTTTTTGCAGATTTTAAATCTTGCGAAAACAGTTGTTTGGAATGGTCCAATGGGTAAAATTTCAAATCACAAATCAGAAATAACTGAAAGCGAACAGGGAACAAAGAAATTAGCTGAGGGGATTGTCAGAAACAATGCTTTTATAGTTGTTGGAGGAGGAGATACAATTGGATTCCTGGATAAAGCTTGTCTTTTGGACAGCTTTGCGTGTTTGTCTAGAGCAAGATCTTTTCTCTCAACCGGAGGAGGAGCAATGCTTAGCTTGCTTTCTGGAGAGAAGCTTCCTGGGGTAGAAGCTTTAATCTAGCTAATCTTGGGTAGTTCTCTATTAATTTTGTCATTATTTCAGGCTTTTTATTTTTAGGTATTTTTCTTATTGGGGCATAAGTTTCAATGCTTTTTCCCGCATTGATAGTCCACCATTCTCCCTGTTCATTTTTGTAAGGCACAGCAAGAAGCAAAAAATATTTCCATCTATTTGCGTATCCTTTGATTGGTTCTCTTTGTAATATTGCATCTTTCCCTAGTCTTGCTTCACATCTTTGATGATTTATGTTTAGAAAGCGCACTCGCTTTCCTTCTTCAATAAATCTAAGGTTAGGAAATATTTCTTCGATGCGTTCTTCCGTTGTTTTAAAGATATTGCCTTCAAATCTTGATTGTGAAGGAAGATTATTAATTTCTGCCATTTGCTAAAGCATAGCAAATTATCTGGCATTGTCAAACTATAAGGCATATGTCTGGGGCTTGCTGGATTTATTAAAAAAAGATATACTTTTTATATGATTCGTGTCGCAATTAACGGATATGGAAGGATCGGAAGAGTAGCGCATCGGGTAATTCTGCAAAAACATGCCCAAGAAATTGAAGTAGTTGCAATTAATGCTGGTTCCTCAACAGACATTAAAGGCTGGATGTATCTGTTGCAATACGATACTACGTATGGCCCATTAATAAGCCATAATCTCAAATCTCAAAACTCAAATCTCAAATATAAAGATCAAATTGGGTCATTAATTATAGATGACAAAGAAGTCTTGGTTTTTTCGCAGAAAGACCCAAGTTTGCTGCCTTGGAAAGATTTAAATGTTGATGTTGTTATTGAGTCAACCGGTAAGTTTTTAACAAAAGACCAACTGCAAGTACATATAGCTGCAGGAGCCAAAAAAGCAATTCTGTCAGCACCTGCAAAACCTGCCTCGCCGCAAGGCGGGGGGGGAGAAATTGCAACTTATGTACTTTCAGTTAATGACAAAAATTATAAAGGCGAAAACTTACTTAGCAATGCTTCCTGCACAACTAATTGTGTAGCTCCGGTTGCTAAAATTATGGTTGACAATTTTGGAGTAGAGAAAGCAATGATGACGACAATTCATGGTTATACATCTGATCAAAGGCTTCAGGATGGCGGACACAAAGATTATCGAAGAGCCAGAAATGCTAACCAAAATATTATTCCTACTTCAACCGGCGCAACCAGTGCAACAGGAGAAGTAATCCCTGAATTAGTTGGAATATTCGAGGGTTTGGCAATTAGAGTTCCGGTTGCGGTTGGATCTTTATCTGATTTTACATTTTTGTTAAAAAAATCAACGACTAAAGAAGAAATTGTAGAAATATTCAAAAAAGAAGCCCAAAATCCTATCTATAATGACATATTGGAAGTGACAGAAGATTCAATTGTTTCAAGTGATGTTATTGGAAATTCTCATTCTGCAATTGTTGATTTATCCCTGGTCCAAGTAGTTGGGGGGACCATGGTTAAAATAATTGCTTGGTATGATAATGAAATAGGCTATGCAAATAGATTGATTGAGGAAGTAATAATGGTCGGGGGTAAATAATTTTCAATTTCTAACCTTTTTACATAATGAATAATCCCGTTAAATTTCCAGACATAAGAAATATTACTATTTCAGGCAGAATCGGAGCAGGGGCAACAACTCTTGCAAAAAAATTATCTGAAATTTTACAGTGGGATCTTCTGGAGGGAGGAGATTTGTTTGAGAAAATTCATAAAGAATTAAAACTTGATCAGACAATGGTTAGCGGCAGGCCTGATCATTTTGACCTTGAATATGAAGAAAAAGTCAAGAAAATGCTTGCTACTGAAACTAATCACATTATTCAAAGTCATCTGGCGGGATTTGACGCGCAAGGAATTCCCGGCATTTTTAAGATTTGTATTCTTTGTGAAGATGAAGAAGGAAATGATAAGAAAGAAATCCGCATAGACCGTTTGATCAATCGTGACAAAGTTTCTCTTGAGGAAGCAAAAAGAGAAGTTTTGGAAAGAGAAAAACAGCATTTAGGGAAATGGATCAGACTTTATGCGGGAGGAGACCAAAATTGGAATTATTGGGACAAAAAATACTACGATTTAGTTATCAATACCTATTCACATAATCAAGACGAAACACTGAAAATTACACTAGAAAAATTAGGCTACAAGTAGATTTATTGAGCAATTAGCTCTTCTGTTTTTTTGATTTTATTCTTAGCTTCTAAATAATATCTAATTATTTCATCTCTTATTTCTGGTGTTGCGGCAGCGATTAATAATGGGATTGAACCTTCAGAATATAATCGATGATTTTCTTTCAAAGCATTAGGACTGAACTTAAAATCTTCAAATGTGCCGTCTTCATTAACACTTACTGCTGTACATCCTGCAGCAAGAGCAAGAGGAAGTCCTGGAATTATCTCAGAGACTGGTTCATCAAACATTACGTAAGCGTCAATTGCGCCGGATGCTAAAAAGCCATAGATATATGCTCCTCCACCGCCATAAACCAATCCTTTTGGATGCATATCCTGAACTAATTTTCCAAAATATTTAAAAAACTTTAAAGAATATTCTTTTTCCCCTATGAAGGTTGCTAAAGTAGAATTTCGATCTTTTAGAGTGGTTCTTTCAGATCGGACAATTTTTTCTCTTTTATGTTCTTTCTTTCTAGCTTCATCATACTCTTTTTCAAGTTCTGCAAGTGCTCTTTGGGATTGTTTGTAATCCAGTTGATCACCAATAAAACTATTAAATAGTTTTAATTTGATTGTATTATTAGGATTTTCAATGTTACTAGCTTGTGATTCAATAATTTTTTCAAGAAGTTCTTTTTGACTTGTGAGTTGTACAACTTTTTTTTTAGTGTATTTTTCTTCTTCATTAATTCTGTCTTTTATGTCTATAATAAAAGTTTCTTTTCCTAAGCACATATATGCTTTTCTATTTTTTATATCACCAACAACTGCTCCCATTGGATTTCCTTTGTTGTCAAAAATACTGATTACAGTGTAGGGTGGAGTATCTAGTCCTCTTTTGTATTGGCTTGTATTATCAAAGGGATCTGCAAAGATATATACTTTTTCAAAGTCTCCATTTTCAAATACATGGGGTTCTGGTGAATTTTCCGATACCAAAACTGCAGATAGCTTAGTTTCTCTTATTATTGATTTTAAGACATTTTCCCCTGTTTGATCTATGTCCAATAATTCTTCACCCGGTCTGCCTTCTTCGGTTGAGGACAGTATTTGTTTGCCTTCACCCTTTCTTACTTTGTCATACAGAGGATAAATAGCTCTTTCAGCATATAAAAGCAGGACATTATGGACTTTGCCTACAAGCTCTTCTCTCATGAGCTCTTCGGAAGTTTGTTGTCTGTCAACGCCTAAATTAAATTCACCTTGTAATCCCTGTGGCTGGGGATTAAATTCTTTATTCATAATTTTGACACCAAAACACACGCCACGTGTTTATTGGACATAGTAATATAACACAAAGCTTGATATTTGGCAAGTTTGGTGCTAAAGTGATTAAGATTATGAAGGTTGCAATTGCAATGTCAAAGCATGTTGACTTTGTGTCGGAAGACACAACAGTTGAAAAACTATCCGTTCTTATTTTTGGGCGCGGTATAAATGGCGTTCCTGTTTGCAAAAATAAAAAAGTTGTAGGTTTTATTACGGAGCGGGATATTCTAGCCAAGTTTTATCCAACAATTGCGGAATATGTAGAAGATCCCTTTAGTTCCTCAGATTTTGAAGGGATGGAAGCAAAAGTAGAGCACATTTTGGAAATGAAAGCAGATCAAATAATGAGCAAAAAACTTACAACTGTTACTCCGCAAACTCCTCTTCTGAGAGCTCATTCTTTAATGTCAGTAGAAGGGGTAGGTAGACTTCCTGTTGTAGATGAAAAGGGAAATTTAGTTGGGATTATTTCAAAAGGAGATATTTTTAGAGTTTTGGTTGGAGATAAACTTTTGTTTTCAGAAAATCAAGATTATACAGATTGGCTTTCTAAAACCTATTATGCTTCAGTTAGTGTAGATGACAGGCTTAAGCACGAAATTCCCGATCTTTTAAAAGTATTTTCGGAAAATAAAGTTGAAAAAATTCTTGATGTCGGATGCGGAACAGGAGA
>Ga0172375_10008324_pt1 | contig 13968 bp, 15 predicted proteins | sample LakKiv1m_FD_114537 | JGI IMG/M metagenome (GOLD analysis project Ga0172375, IMG submission 114537) | Freshwater microbial communities from Kabuno Bay, South-Kivu, Congo - kab_092012_11.1m | ecosystem: Environmental > Aquatic > Freshwater > Lake | place: Democratic Republic of the Congo...
CTGATGCGGAGAATCAGCCCGCGCCCGCAGCGGATCGAACTCCGCTGGTGGTGTTCGCCGCCGGCAGTTTGATCATCCCGTTCGATCATATCGAAAAAACCTTTGAAGCAAAATATCCGAACATCGACGTGCAAGCCGAATATCACGGGAGCATTCAAGTCATTCGCCATGCGACGGAGTTGCACAAGCCGATTGACGTGGTGGCGACGGCGGACGCGGCGCTGATCCCGATGCTGATGTATGCGACCAACGTGCCAGACACCGACCAGCCTTACGCCGATTGGTACATTCGCTTTGCAAGCAATCACCTGGCGCTGGCGTACAACCCCGAAAGCAAATACGCCGACGAGATCAACGCGCAGAACTGGGCGGAGGTGATTTCACGCCCCGATGTAAAGATCGGCATTGCCGACCCGCGCTTCGACGCTTCGGGCTACCGCGCGTTGATGGCGTTTGCGCTTGCTGAAATTGCGAATGAAAACTATGGTTTGTTCGCCCCGATGTTCGACAGGCAGTTCACATTTCCCGTCACAATTTTTCGCGGCGACGAACTGACGACAATCACCGTGCCCGAAATTCTTGAAACAAAACCCGAGTCACACATTGTCATCCGCGGTGCAAGCATCCAGTTGATTGCGTTGCTTGAGTCGGGCGATTTGGATTATGCCTTTGAATATGAAAGCGTCATCCAACAACACGGATTGAAAACGGTCAGCCTGCCCGCCGAGGTCAACTTGGGTGAAGAGACAAACGGGAAACTTTACAGCCAGGTTCAGGTCGATCTTGATTTCCAGCGCTTCGCCACGGTCAAACCGCAGTTTCGCGGCGAGCGCATCGGCTACGGAGTCACCATCCCCGCCAGCGCGGAACATCCCGGCGAAGCCGCGCAGTTCATCGCCTTTTTGCTCAGTCCCGAAGGACGCGCCATCATGGAGGCCGATCATCATCCGATGTTCGAGACATTCATCGCGGATGGATACGAGAACCTGCCGTCAGTGTTGCAAGTGGTCACGACAGAATAGCCGTGAGAAAGAAAGGCCGGTTCTTTAACATCGTTTTTTCCTTGCTGGGCGGGTTGCTGCTGCTGTTCATCATTTTGCCGTTGATCAGCATCCTGCTTGGCATCACGCCGCAAACCCTGTGGCTCGCGCTGATCGACGCGGAAGTTCTGCGCTCCATTGGCTTGACCTTTGGCGCGGCGGCGGTGGCAACTCTGCTGGCAGTTTGCACGGGCGTGCCTCTCGCCTTTCTGCTGGCGCGGAGAAAGTTTCGCGGCAAACGATTGGTGGAGGCGCTGGTCAATCTGCCGATTGTCATTCCGCACACCGCCGCGGGGGTTGCGCTCTTGCTGGTTTTCGGGCGGCGCGGATTGCTGGGTCAATGGCTCGCGCCTTTGGGCGTGACCTTCACCGATAACTTCTCAGGCATCGTGGTCGCCATGTTATTTGTCAGCCTGCCGTTTCTGGTCAACCTCAGCCGCGAATCGTTCGCACTCGTGGACCAGGAACTGGAACTCGTCGCCCTGATTGACGGCGCGTCCCCGTGGCAGGCGTTTTGGCACGTATCACTTCCGCAGGCATGGCGCGGCGTGCTGGCTGGCGCGTTGATGATGTGGTCGCGCGGAATCAGCGAGTTTGGCGCGGTGGTCATTTTGGCGTATCACCCAAAGATCGTGCCAGTTCTGGTCTTTGAACGCTTCGAGGGCTTCGGCCTGGTCGCCGCCCAACCCGTCGCCGCTTTATTGGTGCTTGTTTCACTGGCGGCATTTATTTTTTTGCGATTGTCGCTATTGAACGAGAGTAAGGAATAACGTCCCGAAGGTTTGTTTCCAAAATGAAGTTGAATCATGACAACCTTCGGGACGGTGTGTCCTCATCCCCAGAATATTGAGAAGATACTAAAAAAGGAGAACAAATGATGAAACTCAGCGCGCGTAATTTATTGAAAGGGAAGGTCGTGAAAATCATCAAAGGCGCAGTTAATTCCGAAGTCACCATCGAACTGCCCGGCGGCGAGATACTTGTCTCCATCATCACCAACGCCTCGGTCAAATCGCTCGGACTCAAAAAAGGCAAAGCCGCATATGCCGTCATCAAGGCGTCCAACATCATGGTCGCCGTGGACGAATAATTCCATCTGGAACAACCGTCCCGAAGGTTTGAACAATTCTCAAGTTTTTCCGCCCAACCTTCGGGACGTTTCGGTTCAAATTATTTTGATTCAAGGAGAAGGAAGAATGTCCCGTACGATTAAGTTTGTTCTACTCATGGGGTTGATCCTCTCGCTGGCATTAGCCGCCTGCGGAACCCCCGCCCCGACAGCTGCTCCTGCAACCGAGGCAGTTGTCGTTACCGAGGCTCCCGTCGCCACAGAAGCCCCTGTATCTGCCGAACCCATCCTCACCGTCACTGGCGCAGTGGATACCGAACTGGCGCTCTCCGAAGCCGACCTGCGCGGCATGGAAGTTGTCCAACTCAACGCCGAACATCCCAAGAAGGGACCGACCGACTACGAGGGCGTCCGCCTGAGTGAAGTGCTTGCAAAGGCTGGCGTCAAAGATGGAGCCACCGCCCTGCTCTTTGTTGCCAGCGACGGCTATGAATCCGAAGTCGCGTATGCCGATGTGGAAGCCTGCGCCGACTGCCTGGTTGCCTTCGACGGCAGCGACCTCATCATGGTCATGCCCGGCATGGAAAGCAAAGCCTGGGCAAAGATGGTCGTCAAGATCGAAGTCAAGGGCGGCGCAGCGGCGGAAGCCCCCGCTGATATTGCCCTGAAGGTCACGGGCGCAGTTGCCAGCGAACAAGCCTGGACCGAGGCGGATGTCAAAGCCATGAAAACTCTTGACGTCGAAGCCACCAACAGCAAGGGTGAGAAGGATACCTACACCGGCGTGCTCATCACCGACTTGCTGGCTCTTGCCCAGCCCAATGCCGACGCCGCCACCGTTGTCTTTGTCGCGGATGACGGTTTCACGGCTGAAGTCAGCCTGGAAGAACTCAATGCCTGTGCGAACTGCATCCTCTCCTTCCGCAGCAAGGGCGGCTTTAGCTCCGTCCTGCCGGGCTTTGACGGCAAATTGCAGGTCAAGGGCGTCGTCGAAATTCAGGTAAAATAGCCTCCCGTTCAAAACCCACATTTCACACAACCCCTCTCCCAGGATGTTTTTGGGGGAGGGGTTGGGGCAAGAAGAGAGTACCATGCAATATATCATCGGACTCGACGATACCGACAACAAGGAATCGCGCGGCACGGGTCACCTCGCGCGTGTGATGGCAGCTGCACTGGCGGGAGAGTTCCGCATTAACGGGATTGTGCGCCATCAACTATTGGAGGATGAGCGCGTACCTAAGACTTCCCACAATAGCAGCGCCGCGATTCTTCTCGAAGGGAATCCCTGCCCGCTGACAGGGATCGCCGAATATGCCCGCAAACTGATGCTGGACGACTTCCAGCCCGGCAGCGATCCGGGTTTGTGCGTGGCGTCCGAGGTGCCTCCCGAAGTCGTTGACTATGGTCAGCGCGCCCGCCGTGAATTTTTGTACCAGCAGGAACCTCGTAACCTGGCTGCCGCTCACGGCATCCATTTGGAGGGTCTTGGCGGCACGCAGGATGGCGTCATTGGCGCGCTGGCGGCAGTTGGTCTTGCTTTCTCGGGAAACGATGGACGGTACGTGCTGGTTGGGTCGATACGTGATTTGAAAGGGATGCAGCCCATCCCTGCCATACTCGACGCCGGGGTGATTGCGGTGCGGACCATCGACGGTGAGCCTGTCACGGATGGCTTGGTGCTGGCGGACAAGATTCGCCCTGCGCGTCGCAACAATCAACCGATCCTGTTTGTCAAACGCCAGGAGAATTACTGGCAGCCCATTAAACTGGATTGAGCAATTTTCCCCCATGCAGAAATGTAAAAAAGCCGGAGTGTTCCGGTTTTACTTTGCGCCCGCCATTTTGATATAAAGTGGAAAATATGTTACGCGCCCGGCAAGTCTCATTTCGATACCCGCAGGAAAATCAGGGCTTGCCGCCGGTTTCCCTTGAAATCGCGCCCGGCGAGTGGACGCTTGTCACGGGTTCTTCGGGCTGCGGCAAAAGCACGCTGGCGCGTTGTTTGATGGGACTGATTCCCCATTTGTATAACGGCGAACTTTCGGGCGAAGTCTGGGTCAATGGGTATCGGACTTCCGAATTCCCCATGTGGCAATTGGCGGAAAGGGCTGGCATGGTCTTTCAAAATCCCGCCGCCCAAATGCTGGCTCCGACCGTCGAAGACGAGATTATCTTTGGGCTGGAAAATCTCGGTTTGGATCATGACGAGATCAGGTCGCGTCTTGAAAACACTTTGCAGGAATTCAAACTGACCCACATGCGGGATCGCAATCCGCAGACGCTTTCAGGCGGCGAACAGCAGCGTCTCGCGCTGGCTGCCATCATTGCCCGCCAGCCCGAAGCCCTGATTTTGGACGAGCCGCTCTCGATGCTTGATACCACTGCCGCAATGGATTTGATCGCATGTCTCGAACGGTTTGTCGCGGGCGGGAAGTCGCTGGTGATATTTGAGCATCGCAAGGAATATCTCGACAGCGTATCCAGATTGCGGCATGTGGCGTTGGCTGGAAAGCCCAAAGCCGATGATTTTCAACAGGACGGAATGTCCCTGCCGACACGAGCGGATTTCACGGTGGAGATGAATGGGCTGAATGTTCAATTGGGCGGGCGGACGATCTTCAAAAACCTGAACCTATCAATGTCAAGCGGACAAATCGTCGCTGTGGTGGGACGCAACGGTGTCGGCAAAACCACCTTGCTGCGATCCATGTCTGGCTTGCAAAAGCACGGCGGCAGCGTGAGGGTCGTCACTCCCGAAGGAAGTCAGCGACCAGATTTCGGGATGGTCTTTCAAAATCCCGACCTGCAATTGTTCAATGCCAGTGTGCAGGATGAACTTCTTTATCGCCTGCCCAATCCCGACATGGCATATTATCGTTGGTTGATATCTGCACTGGGGCTGAATGCTTACGAAAACACACCGCCCCTGCTTCTCAGCGAAGGCGAGAAAAAACGCGTGGCGCTGGGCTTGGTGTTGATGCGCCGTCCCGCGCATGGACTGTTGTTGGATGAGCCTTCCCTCGGTCAGGACAACGCCCATAAAATCATCCTAATGCGTTTGCTGCGGACTCTGGCAGACGCCGGTTATCTGGTGGTCATGACCACCCACGACCTGACGCTGGCGTCCCATGCCGACCGCCTGATTCTGCTGGGGCAGGGGGGTGAGGTCACTGCGGATGGAGCAACGGAGACGGTCTTGCGGGATCATTCCGCCTGGCAGCGGACCAACATCGCTTTGCCCGCCTGGTTCCAACATGGACTTGAAGCGGAGGTCGCAAGATGAGAATCAGTCAGGCGGGACGCGCGCGTCAACTGGCATTGGTGGAGGATTCCCCGCTTTGCAAAGCCGACCCGCGCACCAAGTTATTCATCAGTGTGGCGATCTCGCTGGTGGTGATGATGCCGATCGAACGCCTGTTGATTTTCGTTGCAATATACGCGCTGTTCCTGCTTTGGGCGCGATTGCTGACTCCCACCGTCCAGCATGTATGGCGTCTCAAGTGGCTTTTGCTGCTCCTGTTCGCTTTCGATTGGTGGTTGATCAGCCTCGATCATGCCGTCCTCATCTGTACCCGCCTGATTTTGCTCACCGGGGTCTTTGCCTTGTTCTTTTCGACCACCACCACCCGTCAACTGGGGCTGGCGTTGGAAAAACTGCGCGTGCCCTATCGTTACGCATTCAGCCTCAGCCTTGCCTTCCAAAGTCTTGGACTGCTGGATGACGAGTGGCGCGCCATCCGCGAAGCGCAGTCTTCGAGAGGCGCCGGGCTGGACACTTCGTCCTTTCGGCGGTTTGTGTCACAGGTGGGTGACTTGATCTCGCTGACGGTGCCGGCAATCGTGTTGACCACAAAACGCGCCTGGGCAATTACCGAAGCATCCTACGCCCGTGGGTTTGATTCGCCCCATCGTCGTTCGTATCACACGCTGGCTTTTTCCCGCCTGGATTTTGTCCTGATGGCTGGGACGACGGTAATCATCATTCTGTTATATTGGAGATGGTAATGGATCAGAAAAAACGAATCCTCATTGCAGTGATTATCCTGCTTGTAGTTCTCGGCGTGATATTCGGGGTCGATACCTGGCAGCGTCAAAACGCGGCTTCCCATGCGCCCGCCGACATGCCGCCCGGTTCGATACCCATTTTTATCAATGGTGGCTTTGTCGCCAGTTTTGTGCCTGAAGACTTAAATCAACTAAAAAGCTCGAGTTTCGTCGATGCGGAAGAGGGCAAAACACAGGATGGCTGGCTGCTGCGGGATGTGCTGTTGCTGTACCTCGGCGAAGACAATTTGCAGGACAAAACACAGATCACGGTTTCCAGTTCCAGCCGCGAGAAGTCAAAAGTCCTGACGTGGTCCGAGATCGAGGATCAGGAAAACATGGTGATGTTCGACCTGTCAGGACGCGGCACACTCAAACTGGTATCCAAGCTCCCCGGCTTCGACATTCGTGATTCCTGGATACAGGATGTTGATAAAATCGAGATAACAACCCCGTAGGTGTATCTACTGCAAAAACCAATTAAACACGAAGATCACAAAGGAACACAAATGAAATGCTCTTCATCTATTAACCTTCGTGTACTTGGTGTCCTTTGTGTTTGAAGACCTTTTTGCAGAGAGTCATAGGCAGATTCCCATGAAACAACGTTACTTTTCCACTTTTCAATTGATTCTATTGGCATTATTTTCCGCCCTGGTGATTGTCGCCAAGATCGCCTTACGCACGCCGCTGCAACTGTCGGGGCATTCGGGAATTTTCTGGATGGCAATCATTATCGTGGGCGCGAGGGTGGTTCCAAAAGCGGGAGCGGCTTCCATCATCGGGATTACTTCCGGGATACTGGCGGCTTTTCTGGGATTGGGTGATTTTGGGGCGTTGAACACCTTCCTCTCCTATGCCATCGTGGGGGTGGGTTCCGATGGAATTTTGCTGCTCCTTCGAGGCGATACCGAGAATCTGGTGGTCGCGATTATCGTCGGGATTTTCGGGCACATGGGCAAGTTCCTGGTCAAGTGGTTGTTCGGGCTTGTCACAGGCGCGCCGATCGGATTCGTTGCGTTGGGACTGCTCCGCGCCGTTCTTGGTTACATCATCTTTGGCGCAATCGGGGGAGTGCTGGGATGGGCAACGTTGAAAGCGTTGAAGCGGGCTGGTTTCTTTGCCTACATGGCGGAGAAACGATGATTTTGTGCGGTGACATACTGAACTATCCCCTTTAAACGGCATACACCGCGTTTTCACGCGGTGTAGCCAAAGACCAACTCAGAGGGAGGAGAGAGAGTTTGTAAGGGGCTATTCAGGGAATGCCCGCTTTTACACAGGGTCCAGGTCAGGGTTCGTGCCGCACAGGACGCAAGCCGTTTTGTCCGTTAAATTGCACTCAATGGCGTTCGAGCAACGGTGAGCCAAAATTCTTGGCGGCTGTTCGGGCAATTGTTCGGCAGGATAGACAACTTCGTTTTCAAGCGCGACCTCATGACCAACATGTTCACAGTACTTGATTTTTTGAACTTGCCAGGTTTTTTCTGCCATAATAATCTCCTGACTGATGTGCCGAGTCTAAAGTATGTCAGACATTTCATCCAGTGACAGGCGTCACAAATCCGCGTGACAAAGCGCGCTATTTGGAGCAGATTAACCTTATTTATCCTAATAAATTTGCAAGGAATCAACAACTCAATGCGGGAGTAACCAGGCCTTATTTCTGAACCAATCTGTAAATCGTCCCACCGTAATCCGCGAGATGGACTTCGCCGGACTCGTCTTCGCCAAACGTGCTGATCTGGACGCCCGTTTCGAACAGGACCTGGGATTGCCAGCCATCCCCGGACGGGATCAGCCCCCAGAGGAATCCCGTGCAATAATCCCCGTAGAGATAGATTCCCTGCCACTCCGGCATGGCCCCGCGATAGACATATCCGCCGGTCACGGAACAGCCTTGCGCGTGGCTGTACTCCGCGGCTGGCAGGATTAAACCCGGCTGCGCCTCGCCTTCATAGTTGTGACTGCCTTCCATGACATTCCAGCCGAAGTTCGCACCGCCGGGTGTGCCGTGGGCGTAAGTATCAATCTCCTCCCATTGACCCTGGCCGACATCGCCGATCCACAGATCACCGGTTTGGCGGTCGAATGACATGCGCCAGGGGTTGCGGAGACCGTAGGCCCAAATCTCATTGCCAAAGGGATTGTCCGCAGGGATGGCGTATGGGTCGCCGCTGTCCACGTCGATGCGCAGAATCTTACCCAGCAGGGTGTTCAGGGATTGGCCGCTGCCAAGCGGGTCGCCGCCCGAGCCGCCATCTCCAAGACCAAGATATAGGTGGCCATCCGGGCCAAAAGCCGCCGCGCCGCCGTTGTGATTGGGAAAGGGTTGTTCCACTTCGATCAGGCGCTTCTCGCTGTTCGGGTCGGCAAGGTTGGGATCGCCCGTCACCTGAAAGCGCGCGATGACCGTATCGCCGCCGGCGCGCGTGTAGTTGACGTAGAAGAATCCGTTTTGCTCGTGGTTTGGGTGAAATGCCAGTCCAAGCAGTCCCTGTTCGCTTCCATTGTCATCCACGCGGTCTGTGATATCCAGGAAGGGCGTTGCCAGCAGTTGATTGCTTTGAATCACGCGAATTCGCCCCGGCTGTTCGACGATGAACAACCGCCCGGAACCATCGCCAGCGTTTTGAATATCCACAGGATGTTGGAAACCGCTGGCGACTTCCGTCCATCGATAATCCTTGGGGTCGGGAAAGGACGAAGCAACGGTGGGCGCGGGTGTATCTGTGGGGGATGGCGCGCCTGTGGATGGAGGGGGGGCGGCCTCGGTCACGGGTTGGGGGAATTCCTCAGTGACGGGATCGACCCGCGGCGTCGCGGCGAGCGGGGATGAAAAAATCCCACAGCCAAGTGTGGCGATGGTCAACAAAAGGATGGGACGCTTCATGGTTTGTCGGTGATATCGGTTGTCTCACCTTCCACCACTTCATCATTGCCTTCCACCATGTCCACATTACTGGAGAGTTGTTTCATGTGATCCTGAACCACGTCGGGCGGGCAGAACTCAACGAAGAGGTACGCGCCGAGGGATACGATGGCCAGGTCATCCAGGGCGCTGACGCCCGGGATGATGGATACCAGGTCAAAGGGAAAAAACAGGTACACCAGTGAAACAACGGGCAGTAACTTTAGAAACGGGTTTACCCGGCGGTCGGCCATCAATCGGACGATCAGTTTTAAACGCATGACCATGTCATGCATCACGCCGCCCTGCTTGGATACCATAATCTTGGTTGGTTTCTTCTCAGCCATGTGGGTCTCCTTTTGAATAGAGTGGGTACATTATACTGCCATGTGATGGACGGAAAGCCGGCGTGGATTTATCCCATGCCGGCCGTTCCACCGGCAAAACCGACAACCTGTATAAATCATATACGTGCAACTTTTCAAATATTCGCGCATCCAAAAAGGCGAATATATAACTGATGTTACGCACCGTCCCGAAGGTTTGGACAGAAAGCAAGCCTAAATTACGGGAACCTTCGGGACGTTCTGCGTAAGGTGAGTATATAAAATGGAGTATTAGACCATGGAAATGATCATTGACTTCCCCGGCGGCGCGCTGGCTGAGCACGCCGGTGGTCGGATTCATCAGGCGCGTATGGATATTTCCCAACTCTTTGAGCGCGAACAAATTGGCGGCGGCTTATATCAGACTTTTTTTCGTATCAAGGAATTTATTGTGAAAATTTTGTTTTGCCGGGTAAAATATCGACATGCCCTACATCGTGGATGGACATAACCTGATCCCCAGGCTGGGACTTCGACTCGATTCCATGGATGATGAAATGGAACTGGTTGCCATCCTGAAGGAATTCGCGCGGCTGGAACGACGACAGGTCGAAGTCTATTTTGATGGAGCGCCGTCGCCTCACGCGGGGACCCGAAGCCTGGGCGCCGTCAAAGCGCATTTTGTGCCTCTCGGGCAGACCGCCGATAACGCCATCCGCGCCCGCTTGAAAAAACTCGGCAACGCCGCGAAGAACTGGACGGTTGTTTCCTCCGACAGGCAGGTGCAATCGGACGCGCGCTCCGCGCGCGCAGAGGTGATCTCGTCCGATGCATTCGTTGGGATGATCCAACGTGCCAGCGCGGCTGCGCCCAGGGCCGCAGGGGAGAAGAGGCTATCCCCGAGTGAACTGGAGGAGTGGCTGAACCTTTTCAATGACCATAAGCATAGACCGGGCTTATGAAGTGATTGGGAAATTTGGGGGATAAAACTGGACTATTCTTGTCAATATTCTAATCTGCCTTTAATGTTATTTAGACTAATCAGGTGTATATTGTTTCCATACGACACCTGCCCTCCCTTTTACTGGTATTTAGGTGTCAATCCCGCCGCCATGGGTCAGCATGCCCCCCCCATGCTGGACAGGCGGCGGTGCATTTACTGTTATGATTATCCGGTGTCATGGTTACACCGGATAATCGTTTAATTCACAACGCTGTAAAAGAATCCCATCTTCCGCGTATAATAGGGTTATGCAGACCGTTTACTCCTTTGTCCCTTCACGTGGGCATGTTTATCCTGATCACCCCGAACAACCGGGGCGGCTGGATGTGCTGGAATCACGCCTGGGTACATTCAAAGCGGAAAAAGTGGATGCAAGTCCGGCCACGCATGAACAGGTGGCGCGCGTTCATGATCCGAGGCTGATCAAGGGGCTGGAGGAGGCCTGTATGCGGGGGCCGGGGATGATCGATTATGCCCCGACATTCGTAACGCAAACCTCGTTTGAAGATGCAATGCTTGCGGCTGGCGGCGTTATTGCCTGCGCGCGCGCCGTCATCAACGGGGACGCACACAACGCGTTTGCAATCGTGAGGCCGCCCGGTCACCATGCCGGACCGCGGAGCGCCATGGGCTTTTGTATTTTCAATAACATTGCCATCGCGGCGCGCGAAGCCCTGGAGAGCGGACTGCGGCGCGTGATGGTCCTTGACTACGACGCGCATCACGGCAACGGAACGCAGGCCGCGTTCTTGAACGAAGACCGCGTGGGATTCATATCCGCGCATCAGTGGGGTATCTACCCCGGCACGGGCTGGATCGAGGATGCGCCGCGCGCCAGGAAACGCATTGTCAACGTCCCTTTGAGCGCGGAAGCAGGCGATGAGACCTATGTGCGCGTGGCGGATGAAATTTTCAAGCCGGTGGTTGAATCGTTCAAGCCTGAAATGATCCTTGTCTCGACGGGTTTCGATGCGCACTGGAATGACCCCCTTACAAATCTTGGGCTCTCGACCTCCGGGTTTTACACGCTCTCGAAAAAACTGGTCGAACTTGCAGGGGAATACTGTGGCGGCAGGATCGTATTTGTCCTGGAAGGCGGCTATGACCCGCACAACGTCGCCAACGGGGCCGCGGCTGTCTTTTCCGCGCTGACAGGCTCGGGGCCTGGAAATGATGCGAATGATCCATCCCCATACGCGGACCCGGATCATGAGTCCAGGATAGACGAAATCTGCAAGTGGCAGGAAATCCGCTGATTCTATAAAAGGAGTTATTCATGGCTGAAAAAAGAAGCAAAGGCTTTATTCAACTGGAATGGACTTGCCCAAATTGCAACAGTCGTAATCCCGGCCCGCTGAAGACCTGCGAAAGTTGCGGCGCGCCGCAGCCGGAGAACGTAAAATTCGAACGCGCGGCGGAAGAGAAAATCGTTACCGATGAAAAAGCGGTCAAGGCCGCGCAGGCGGGCGCAGACATCCATTGCGGATTCTGCGGGACGCGCAATCCTGCGACCGCGGCGGTTTGTTCCCAATGCGGCGCCGACCTGAAGGAGGGCAGGGCGCGTGAGGCGGGCCGCGTGCTGGAGCCTGCCCGGGCCAAACCAAAGTTCGTCGTCTGCGCGAATTGCGGGACGGAAAACCCGGCCGCGGAAAAAATGTGCAAAAAATGCGGCGTTCCCCTGCCTTCCGCGGTTTCTCAACGCCCCGCGCCTGTGCAGGCGAAAACCTCCCCGGCCATGCCTGTACAAAAAAAGAAAATAAACTGGTTGTTATTCGGCGGAATCGGCGCGGCCTTGATGTTATGCTGCGCGGCGATTCTGTTCCTGTTTGTGTTTCCATCGGCATCTGTGCAGGGAACTGTGACGGATGTCTATTGGCAGACCTCGGTGCCTGTGCAGGAACAGCGCGAAGTACGGCATACCGACGAGACGGGCAGTCCCCCCGCGGATGCCTACGATGTCTCCTGCCGCACGGAAACCACGCAGGTCTGCGAACAGCAAACCGTGGACCAGGGCAACGGCTACGCGGAAGTTCAGGAAGTCTGTCACGATGAAAGCACGGATTATTGTTCGTACACCGTGGATGAATGGCAGACCATCGAGACCTACAGCCTTGACGGCACGGACTTGTATCCTGTTTATGCCGATCCGGGCGTGGGGGTTGACCAGCGTGAAGGTGCGCCTTCCGAGGAACTGAAGGTTAATTTCAGCACTGAAAAAGGCGGGATCGCGTATTCCCCGGACAGTGTGGAAGAATTCCAGCAATTCGACATCGGCAGTACCTGGACACTGAAGTTGAACGCCATGGGCGGCGTCCTTTCGGTGGAGAGGTGACCGGCGCACTGTTTTGCCGATGATTGAAAACTCCCGGCCCAACCGGGAGTTTTTTCCTTATAATCACAGCATGAAAAAATCAATCGCGATCATCGGCGGCGGACCGGCGGGACTGATGGCCGCGGAGGTATCGGTCCAGCGCGGCGCCAGGGTGGACGTGTATGATTCCATGCCCTCTTTGGGGCGCAAGTTCCTGATGGCAGGTAAAAGCGGATTGAATCTCACGCACTCGGAGCCGTTCGGGAAATTTGTGTCCCGGTATGGAAATCGAAAGGAAGAAGTAGAAAAATGGCTGGTGGATTTTTCGCCGGATGACCTGCGCGAGTGGGCGCGCGGACTTGGGATCGAAACTTTTGTGGGTACATCGGGCCGCGTGTTTCCAAAGGACATGAAGGCCAGTCCGCTGCTGCGGGCGTGGTTGAAGAGACTGAATGAGGCGGGGGTCGGTTTTCATTTGCGTCATAAATGGGCGGGATGGAATGAAGACCGGTCCCTTAAGTTTGAAACACCCGACGGTATCAAAACCGTACATGCAGATGCCGTTGTGCTGGCTCTCGGCGGGGGGAGTTGGCGGCGGCTCGGTTCGGACGGCGCGTGGGTCCATTTGCTGGAGCAGGCCGGGGCGCGGGTCGAAGCGTTGAAGCCGTCGAATTGCGGATTCGATGCGGCGTGGAGCCCGGTCTTCAGGGAGAAGTTCGACGGTCATCCGGTTAAGTCTGTGGCGCTGACATTTGGGTCGTTTCGCCAGCGGGGTGAGTTTATTGTCACGAAGGAGGGTGTGGAGGGAAGTTTGATCTACGCGGCTTCGGCGTCGATCCGTGATGAAATTTATGCAAAGGGAAGCGCGGTCATTTACCTTGACCTTGCGCCCGATAGAACGGAGATGCAATTACTTGAGGGATTATCGAAGCCGCGCGGCCCGCGTTCGATGGCGAGTCATTTGGAGAGGGCGGTTGGGATGAAAGGCGTGAAGGCGGGACTGCTGCGCGAGTTCGTGCCGAAGGATGATTTTACGAAGATGGAACGGCTGGCGTTTTATATCAAGCAGTTGCCCGTGCCGTTGATCGCGCCGCGCCCGCTGGATGAAGCCATCAGCAGCGCGGGCGGTGTGACGTTCGAGTCGCTGGATGAGAATTTGATGCTGAAAAAACTCCCCGGCGTGTTTTGTGCCGGTGAGATGCTCGATTGGGAAGCGCCGACGGGAGGCTATTTGATCACGGCCTGCATGGCGGGCGGTCGC
>Ga0172375_10008325_pt1 | contig 13967 bp, 16 predicted proteins | sample LakKiv1m_FD_114537 | JGI IMG/M metagenome (GOLD analysis project Ga0172375, IMG submission 114537) | Freshwater microbial communities from Kabuno Bay, South-Kivu, Congo - kab_092012_11.1m | ecosystem: Environmental > Aquatic > Freshwater > Lake | place: Democratic Republic of the Congo...
CTAGCGCCAGCCCCCAAAAGTGCTTTGACACTGGGCACTTCCATAGATAGGAGCGCGTGAGGCAATGCCGCTTTGCCCTGGCACCGTCCACAACCTTGACGCGCTAGACTTCCTGCGTGGGCTGCCCGACGCCTCGGTCGACATGTTCGTCACCGACCCTCCGTTCTACCGCGTCAAGGGCGAGGCGTGGGATCGCGCCTGGGATACGCCCGCTGCGTTCCTGGCGTGGCTTGCCGAGGTGGCCGACGAGATGCGTCGGGCGATGAAGCCCAACGGGAGCCTGTACCTGTTCGCGTGGCCGAAGATGGCGGCGCGCGTCGAGGTGATGCTGGCGCAGCGGTTCGAGGTGCTGAACCGGATCACTTGGATCAAGGATGCTGGCTGGCACCAGAAGGTCGAAGAGGAAGCCTGCCGCTCCTACTTCCCGCAGACCGAGGCCATCCTCTTCTGTGAGCACCTGGGCGCCGACTCCATGGCGAAGGGCGAGGCGGGCTACCACGGCAAGATGGACGAGTTGCGCGGGTTCGTGTTCGAGCCGTTGCGGAAGTACCTCGTCGACGAGTTTGCGGCGCTGGGGTGGTCGAGAGAGCGTATCAACGAAATCTGCGGGGTGCGCGACTCGGCTTCCCACTACGTGCGCATCACGCAGTGGACGCTACCAACGGAAGAGCACTACTTTGCGCTTCAGGCCGCCGCCAACGACGGACACCTGCGGCGCGAGTACGGACACCTGCGGCGCGAGTACGAAGACCTGCGGCGCGAGTACGAAGACCTGCGGCGCGAGTACGAAGACCTGCGGCGCCCGTTCACCGTCACCGACGCCGACCCCTACACCGACGTATGGACGTTCCCGACGGTCAACACGTACCCCGGCAAGCACTCGTGCGAGAAGCCCTACGCGATGGCGCGCCACATCGTGAAGGCGTCGAGCCGCCCCGGCGCCGTGGTCTGCGACCCGTTCTGCGGTTCCGGCGTGTTCCTGGAAGCCGCCGCCGCGATGGGGCGCCAGTGGACCGGCAACGACGCCTCGAAGCACTGGGCCGGCGTGGCGCGACGACGGGCGGAGAAACCGAGGCTGACTCAATCGACCATGTTCGAGGCTGCATGATGCCGCTTTGCACCCGTTCGGGCTACGCTCGGTATCGCCGCTGCAACCCGTCCGCCGTGACGCGGGCGGTTCAGAGCGGGAAGATCCGCCTGACCTCCGAGGGGAAGATTGACACTGCCGACGCTGACGCGCGCTGGCCGCTCGACTGCGAGCCTGACCTGTCTGCGGTCGACGCGCTCGAGGCCATGAGCTTCGACGAGGCACAGCGGCGGGAGCGGGCAGCGAAGGCGCAACTAGCCGAAGCAGAACTTGCGAAGGTGAAGGGTGATACCTACGACGCCGACGCCATCGATAAGGCGTGGTTCAACGCGGCGCGGGCCATCCGTAACAGGCTGCTCGTCGTCCCAGATGCGGCATCGAATGAGGTGCAGGGCCAGGGGCCGGTCGAGGCCGCTGCTACGATACGGAGGCACATCATCGAGGCGTTGAACGACCTGGCGGATACACTTCCGCCGAAGGGCGAAGAATGAGCCGCACGCCGCTCGTTCCTTTGGCGGCTGGATTCCGAGCCGACCCGCCGTTGACGGTCGACGCCTGGGCGGACGCGCACCGCATCCTGACGACAGCCGAGACCGCCAGGCCTGGGCAGTGGCGCACGCAGCCTTTCCAGGTCGAGCCATTGCGCCGCCTGTCGAGCGACGACCCCTGCCAACGGGTGGTGCTGATGCTCCCGGCGCAGGTTGCGGGCAAGACCGAGATCGGGCTGAACTGGATCGGCTACACGATCGACGTGAGCCCGTGCCCGATCATGATGCTCGAGCCGACGCTGGCAGACGCGGAGACCGTGTCGAAGCAGCGCATCAAGCACCTCGTCGAATGCCAGACCCTGCGCGGGAAGGTGGCCGACCCGCGATCGAGGGACTCCGGCAACACGCTCCTGATCAAGGAGGCGCCGGGGATGGTCCTGTATCTGGCCGGTGCGAACAGCCCGGCTGGACTCGCCGGCAAGCCGATGGGCCGCCTCATCGCCGACGAGGTCGACCGCTACCCGGAGAGCGCCGGGACCGAGGGCGACCCGCTCGCCCTGGCCCGCAAGCGCCTGTCGTCCTGGGGGCCGCGGGCGAAGGAGCTCGTTATCAGCACGCCGACGGTCGCAGAGCACTCGCGCATCGAGACGGAGTACAACGCATCTACGCGTGGCCGGTGGGCCGTACCCTGCCCGCACTGCGGGGCCTACCAGCCGCTCGAATGGGGCACGCCGGAGACGCACGGGCTACGCTGGACCATCGACGCAGACGGGCAAGTCGTAGAAGCGTGGTACGAGTGCCGCGCCTGCCACGCCCGCATCGAGGAGACGCGGAAGGGCGCGATGCTGACCGCTGGCCGCTGGGAGCACGAGCACCCCGACCGCCCGGCGTGGGGCGGGCACATGACCGCACTGTCTGCTCCTGTCGGCTCCGTGACCTGGCCGTCGTTGGTGCGCGAGTGGCTTGACGCAACCGCCCGCGCGAAGGTAGGCGACACTAGCCTCCTGCGCGTATTCATCAACACCCGCCTGGCCGAGACCTGGGAGGACCGCGGGGAGCAGGTGGACGCGACGACGGTGCAGAGCCGCGTTGAGACGTTCGACGCCCAGGCCCTCCCCGAGCGCGTGCGCGCCGTGACCATCGGCGTGGACGTGCAAGATGACCGACTCGAGCTAGAGGTGGTTGCATGGGCAGCCGGGATGGAGTCATGGAGCCTGGGCTACTACGTCATCGCCACTGACCCGCTCGACGCCGAGACGTGGACGGCACTAGACGCCATCCGCGCCGCCACCTACCGCACGGTTGACGGGCGCATCCTGCGGGCGGCGGTGTGCTGCGTCGACAGCGGCTACCGCACCCAGGCCGTCTACGACTACGCTGCCCGACACAAGCGCGGCGTCTTCGCTGTCAAGGGCAACGACGGGGCGAAAACTATATGGGAAGCCAAGGTCAGAAAGGGCGGGCGCAACAAGGACCGCGGGCGCTTTCACCTCGTTGGCACGAACACGGCAAAGGATGCAGTCGCTGCATACTTCCGTGTTAGCCAGCCAGGGCCCGGCTACTGCCACGTCCCGACCGAGCGCGAGCCGTCGTGGTTCGAGGGGCTGGTCGCCGAGAGCCGCAAGCGCATCACGGTGCAGGGGAAAGCCGTGTGGGTGTGGCGCAAGCGCGCAGAGCACCTACGCAACGAGCCGCTGGACTGCCGCGTGTACGCGCTGGCCGGAGTGCATTGCCTGCTGGCAGCAGGCGTGCGGCTTGGTGACCCGGTTCCGGTTCAGCCGTCCGAGCCTTCCTCTATGCCCGTTACAGAGGCCAAGGTTATCCCGGTGCCGTCGCTTGACAATCCGCCTGCTCCGCGCCACGATGTAGGCGCCCGCCGAGTGTCCCGTCAGGGACTCGAAGGCTCTGAGGACTGGTGACAGGGGGCCGCGATGGCCTGGACGCAGACTGACCTTGACGCGCTAGACGCGGCACTGGCTACCGGGGCAACCGAGGTGAAGCACGCCGACAAGACCGTCAAGTATCGCAGCCTTGACGAGATGCGCGCCCTCCGCAACATGATCGCCAGTAGCCTACAATCCCCGCGTCAGCGCCGTTCGACTCTCGCCGACTTCGAGCGTGACCTATGAGCAAGCGAGCCGCCGCGAAAAAGTCCGAGGCCGTTGCGCCTGACCAGCCCGTCACCGAACTGGCCTACGAGGCTGCCAGCACGAAGCGAATCGCCGCGAAGTGGCGCCCGACTGGCGCTGACGCTGATTCGGAGATCGGCGGGTCGCAACTTGCAAACTGGCGCGCGTCGGACATGGCGCGCAACGACGGGCGCGGGGCGCAGGCCATCCGGCAGATCGCCCTGCACATCGTGGGCACCGGCATCCGTCCGCACGCGGCTCTTCCTGACGACGCCGTGACGAAGCGCGCCGTTGCCTTGTGGAACGCATGGGGGCAGTCGGCCATCAGCGGGTCCGGGCTGTCGGTGTACGGTCATCAGGTGCAGGCTGTCTCCGCGATGATCGAGCGCGGCGAGACCCTGGTACGGAAGCGACCGCGCCGCACGGGCGACGGGTTCATCGTGCCGTTGCAATTGCAGCCGATGGAGTGTGACCACCTCGACCAGCTGAAGACGGAAGTGCTGACCGGGCGGTCGGAGGATGGTACGGCCTACAACGCTGGCGAGGTGGTGCAGGGCGTCGAGTTCGACGCCATCGGGCGCCTTGCCGCCTACTGGCTATATCCGTTCCACCCCGGCAACATCCTGGCCCGCGGCACGGGCACCTCGGCGCGCATTACGGCGCGTGACGTCATCCACCTGTACCCGGAGCCGTTCTGTCGGGTGGGTCAGACCCGCGGCATAACGTGGCTGGCGCCTGTGCTCATCCGCCTGCGGCAATTGGCCGACTACGAGTTGACCGAGGGGATGCGGAAGAAGGTCGCCGCGACTCAGGCCGTGGTCGTGACCGGGCGCGAAAACGCGGTTGACCCGACCGCCACGAACGCCGACAGCCTGACTGGCGAGGTGCTGACCGACAGCGACGGCGCGCGGATCGAGACCATCCGTCCTGGGATGATCGCGTACGCGACAGCCGAGAGCGACGTGAAGTTGATCACGCCTCCAGTTGACCAGTCGTACCCGCAGCACCTGGAGACGGAATTGCACCAGGTCGCCGCGGGGATGGGGTTGCCTTACGAGATTCTGACCGGAGACCTGAGCCGCGTGAACTACAGCAGCATCAAGTTCGGGCTGTCCTCGTTCCGCCGGATGTGCTCGACCATCCGCGACCTGATCGTGATTCCTCTGCTGTGCCAGCGCGAATGGGACTGGTTCATCGACGCCGCGATTGCGGCTGACGTCTTGCCAGACCGCGCCTACCCGGTGCTGTGGCGTGCGCCAGCCTGGGAAGAGGTCGACCCGTGGAAGGAAGCGAAAGCCGACGCGCAAGAACTCGGCGCAGGGCTGACTACGCTACACGAGGTCTACGCCAAGCGCGGGAAGGATTTTGACGAGACCATCGCCACCATCGCCGCCGAGCGTCGGGCGCTTGACGCTCTCGGCCTGCGGTTCGACTTCATGCCGCCCGAGGAAGAGCCCGACCCTGCCGCTAACCCCGCCTAAGGGGACACTGAGAACAACTCCGACTCAGCCGACCAGGACTAGCCTCGGCGCCAGTAACGAAAGAATACATGCAACGTATCTTGACAGTCTGCCGGAAGTCGGCTACCGGTATATCCAGACGACCGTGTATCGTGGTGATACATGCCCGAGCGCTTGGAAACCCGAGTCGAACGCCTGAGCCTTTCCGACCGGGCGACCCTTCAGCCCGCGACGTGGAACGCCGACGAGCGCACCATTGACGTGCTGGTGTACGGCGGCGAGGCGGTGCAGCGCAGCGGCTTCTTCGTCGACCCCTACATGCTGGCGTTCAGCCTCGACGGTAAGGCCGCTGACCTGTCGCGCCTGAACTCCGGCACCGCTCCGCTGACCAACGGCCACGTCGACTACAGCTACACCGCAGCCCTCATGGGCTCGTTTGTCGCCGGGTCTGTGAAGATGGGCGCCGACGGTCTGACCGGCAAGGTGCGGCTGCGCGACGTGTCCGGGCTTAGTCCCGACAACCCGCTGCGGATGGCAGTCGACGCCGCCCAGGTAGGCGACCTACGCAACGTATCGATGGACGTCGAAATCCTCAAGCGCACCGTCGAGGAGCGCGAGGGAGAGATGGACCTTCACACGGCGACTTCGTGGCGGCCTCTAGCCGCTGCGATGGTATTAGTTGGCGCTTCCGCCTCGGCACACACGCTCGCGGCGGATCAACCTGGGGCGGGTGCCCCGCAGAAGGAGAAAGACATGAGCACCGAGAACCGGACCCCCGCCGCTCCCGCCCCGGTGGTCGACCCCGCGAAGGTTCGCGAGGAGGCCCTGACTGCCGAGAAGGCCCGCCGTGAGACGCTGCGTTCCACCGCCAAGCGCCTGCACCTCGAGGGCGATGCCATCGATCGCCTGCTGGACGATTCCAGCATCGGCGTCGAGGCTGGCAAAGACGCGCTGATCAACCTGGCCGCCGAGCAGGCGGACAAGGCTGCCGCGTCGAGCCATCATCCCGTGACCCTCGGCGCCGGTCCCGCGGACCACGCCGTCGAGCACGTGGTGGAGGCCCTGGCCTGCCGCATCGACCCGAAGTACAAGCCCGAAGCGAACCTGGCGGGCGAGGTCGGCAAGTGGAAGAACCGCCGCCTGAGCCGCCTGGTCGAGGAACTGGCCCGGACGCAGGGCGTGGAACTCGGCCACCTGCCCGAGCGCGAGATCGCCCGCATGGCCGTGACCGGCCGCGGGATGGAGCGCCTGACCCATACCTCGAGCGACTTCCCCTACCTGCTCGCGAACGCGCTGAACAAGGTGCTGGGCCTGAACTTCCTCGAAGCCCCGCGCACCTTCGAGCCGTGGACCCGCAGCCTGACCACGCCGGACTTCAAGCAGATCAGCCTGCTGGGCCTGAGCGAGGCTGACAACCTGGCAGCCATCCCCGAGGCCGGTCCCTACCCGCTGAAGAGCCTGAGCGAGGCCCGCGAAGTGGTGACGCCCGTGAAGTACGGCCAGGCCGTCGCGCTGTCGTGGGAGATGATGGTCAACGACGACCTGTCGGCTTTCACGTCCGTCGCGCAGCTGGTTCGCCAGGCTGCCCTGCGGCTCGAGGAGTCGACCGTCTACGGCATCCTGAACGACAACGGGAACATGCGCGATGCGGTCGCGCTGTTCCACGCGAACCACGCGAACCTCGCTGGCGCCGTTGCGATCTCCCCGTCGGCCGTGGCCGAGCTCCAGGGCTTCATCGAGGTCCAGACGGGCCTCGCCGGCAAGGGCACCCTCGGCCTGAGCGGGCGCTACCTCATCGGCACCAAGGGCACGATTCGCAAGTGGGACCAGTATATGAGCGCGCAGTACAAGCCTACCTCGGCGACCAACGCCCCGACGACGGACCAGATGGGTCTGACGACCATCGGATCGGGCTTCGTGAGCGGCACGAAGTACTTCCTGGTCTGTGACCCCGCGGTCGCCCCGACGGTGTACGCGATCCGCCTCCAGGGCTACGAGAGCCCGACGGTGGAAGAGGTCGAGCAGCCGCTGAACGATTCGCGCGTGTACAAGTGCCGCCACGTGTTCGCGGCCAAGGCTGGCGACTGGCGCGGCATGGCCTACAACCCCGGCGCGTAGTAACCGAGAGGGCGGGGGCTCGGAGACGGGCTCCCGCCCGACCGGATCGGAGGATACGATGGCGACGAACTGCGTAATCAACCCGCTGACGATCCGTACCTACACCGCGCCGGGCGGCGGTGTGACGAGCGGTACGCCCGTCTGGGACACGACCTCACTGATCCTGGCTGTTCCGCTGTCGACCGCATCGGCGGGCGAGTCCTACGCCGCCGCTGTCGACGGCGTCTGGACACTTCCTGCGGTGGCACTCCAGGCGTGGACGGCCGGCGACCCGATCTACTGGAACCCGGCCACGTCGTCCTGCGACAACGTCGCTGGTGCCCTGACCCGCATCGGGACCGCATACGCGGCCAAGAGCAACGGTGCGAGCTACACGACTGGTCAAGTTGACCTCGGCGTGCGGCCGTAACGCGCCAACACGGAGGAGCCGATCATGGCGACGAACATCAAGTATGACAGCACCGACATCCTGACTTTCGTTGCGGGCTCGGCTCGCACCGCTGGCACCCCGGCTCTCGAGGGCAACGTGCTCGTGGTCCCGCTGGAGTCCTGCGACTCCGGAGCGGAATACGCGGCGCAGGTTCGAGGTCGCGTGTACATCGGCAAGACCGCGGCGCAGGCGTGGACGCAGGGCGACTCGATCTACTGGAACGCTGGCACGAGCCTGTGCCACAACGTGCAGACCGGCACGCTGAAGCAGATCGGGCAGGCCGGCGCCGCCGCCGCCAATCCGTCGAGCTACGGCTACGTGGACCTGGGCGTCGGCGTCGAGGCCGACAGCGACATCGGAAGCCTCAAGGCTGATCTCGCTTCGACGGCGGCCGGCAAGGGCACGGCGCTCATCGGAGACGAGACCTCTGGCGGGACGCTCAAAGCCAAGCTCGACACCTGTACTACCCAGGCTGCCGCTGCGGCTGGTGCTGGCACGCTGCCCCACTACGCGGGCGCCTCTCGCGTGCTGGCTGACTCCATGGTGGCATCGTCCGACCTCGTGACCCAGGCTGCCGCTGCGGCTGGTGCTGGCACGCTGCCTCACTACGCCGGGGCGACCAAGGTGCTCGCCGATTCGCTCGTGCCGTCCGCCGACGTGGTGACGCAGGCCGCGGCTGCCGCCGGCGCTGGGACGATCCCGACCTATGCTGGCGCGTCGAAGGTTCTTCAGGACTCGACGGTGGCGCTCTCGACGGTCCCGACGATGGCCGCCGTTGGTGACGTTTCCGGAATCATCGGAACCGCCACGACAGACCGCGCGCAGTCCGACACGTTGCTCAGGTACATTGCCACGCTCGGCGTCGGCGTGCCGAGCATCATCGCCGTGAACACGGGCGCCGCAGATCAGGGCATCGGCGTCTTCGCGACGCTCGGGTTCGGGTCTGGCGCCCCGTATGCCCTCGAGATCGTCGATGCGTGGGTGGCGTGCCAGGTGGCCAACGCCGGAGGGACCATCACCTTGCGCACCGCCGCGGCTGGCGGTGGCGATCCCATCACCGATGCCATGCCGTGCGCGGTGTTGAACGAGAAGGGCTACGCCGGAGATCTGGATACCGTCGGAGGCACCAACGCCATCGCCGCGGCTGGCGAGATCTACGTGTGGAAGAACGCTGCGGCAGATAGTGGCCGCGTGTTCATCGAAGCCGTGCGCACCGCCTAGCAGGAGGATGAAATGGGCTTTTCCGATTCGACGATTGCGAGCGCGGTAGGCAACGAAGTCGTGGGTGACATCGGCTGGACTGGCGCGGATAGCACGGGCGGCGACGTCATGATCGCCATTAGCGACAAGTGGCCGACTACCATCGTCCCCGCCGCCGGGGATAAGATCCGATACGTCCACGGCTATGTCATCGCGACGATGGCAAATACGAACACTCTCGATGAGACCAAGATCGAGTATGCCTTGGTCGACGACGTCGGGACGATCAAGGTCAAGCAGTTGATGGCGGCCGGCAACCTCACGGCCAACTTCTACCGCGCTCTCATCGTCCGCTAGTTGGAGGCACTGTGACCCTCCGTGACTCCCTTCAGGCAGCGGTCTCGACCGCTGTGCGCGACGTGTGGGGACAGCCTGTCTCATACACGCCGCTGTCGACGGGAGTCGCGGAGGCGATCACCGCCATCCTCGACACGCGATGGATGGAGCTCTCTGGTTCTGGAGAGGCCACCCAATCGGCACAGGTTGCGACGCTGCAAGTAAGAACTGACGACCTAAGCGTCTACCCGGAGCAGGGTGACACCCTGACAACTGGAGGGCGCTCCTACCGCGTTGACGACGTGCAGACCGACAACGGCGATATGCCGCTCCTGATCCTTGGGAGGGTATGATGGCCGGGACGATGCTGACCCGTCAGCAGGTCGCAACCGCAGTTGTAGCGGCCCTGACCACTACGGCGCTCCCGAACGGGGCTACTGCCACGGCTAACCGCACGCTTCGGTTGCAGGATGACCAGTTGCCAGCGGTCGCAGTGTACGTGCTATCTCGTTCTGACGACTCGATCAGCATCCAGAACAACCGGATTCGGTATCGAGCGACTGATGCGGTGACGTGCGCGATTCACGTTCTAGCGACTACCGACGCAGGATGGGCAACCACCGCGGACGCCATCGAGAACGCGGTGAAGGCGCGCATCACTGGCGACGCAACGATGCGTGCGACATTTGAACGCATCGGCAACATGCGCACGAGCGTAACGGCTGGAAAAGAAGAGGAATACCGCCGCGTGATCGTGGCCGTTGACGTGGATCTCCACCACGAGGGCTACTACTCCGAGCCGGAGACGGACGAGACCGCAGAATTGGTGCATATCACCGTTGATGCGGCGGACCCCGACGGGGCGGACGCCGAAGCGGAGGTAGACCTTGACCCGTGAGATCAAGCAGATCGCGCCTGAGCCGCCGACGCATTGGGGGCCGCGGGTGCGCATCGCGCCGGCACGTGCTGGGCTGCTTGTGCGCCACGCCCCCGATGGGGCATGGATTGGCCGGGCGCCGCGCATCCCCGACGAGGGCGCAGACGTTTCCTGGTCGGCGTGGTGGCTGCGGAGGCTGAACGCTGGCGACATCGTGATTCTACCGCCCGACGCGGGCGACACCCAGGAGGGATAGCCAATGACCACCGTGCCCTTCGCCCAGATTCCGACCAACACGTTGCAGCCGTTCTTCTACTTTGAGGTCGACGGCAGCCAGGCGTCGAGTGCCACGGCGACGTATCCCGTGCTCATCATGGGAGAGTACCTGATCCTCGGCAGCGGCTACCTCGCCAACGCGCCCTACCGCATCGACAGCTACGCGCAGGCCATAGCGGCGTACGGCGTCGGCTCGATCATCAGCCGCATGGTGCTAGCGTATCTCGCGCAGTACCCCACGGGCTCTGTCTACTGCATTGGCGTTGCAGAGCCTGGCGCTGGCGCGAAGGCGCAGGGCACCTTCACGATCGGCGGGGCTGCGACCGCGAGCGGCACGCTCCACCTGGAAATCGGCGGGCAGTACGTGCCCGTCCCTGTGGTGAGCGGCGAAACGGCTGCGACGGTTGGAGGCAAGCTGATCAATGCCTCGTACCTGCCCGACACCAGCCACCTGCCCGTCAAGCGGCAGAACCCGTTTGGCGGCGCTACGGTCATCCTAGAGGCGAAGGCGAATGGCTACCTTGGCAACCAGATAGCGGTGAAGATCAACCCGAAGGGCCAGGAGAGCGGGCAGACTCTGCCCCCCGGCCTGACGTGGACCGTGACAGGCGAGATGGGCATCACCCAGGCCGGGACCGGCGCCCCGACGCTGACGACGGCCATCGCCAACATCCCGTCGGACACCTTCCGCGGCATCATCGTTCCGTGGGCGGACGACACGACGCAAGACCTGTTTACGGCGTATCTGTCCGACGCGAGTGGGACGTGGAACTACTCCCGGCAGCTGTTCGGGCACTGCTGGTCTGGCACGACCGGCACCGTCGCCGAGCGGCAGACCATCGGCGGGCAGCGTGCCAAGGACCAGCACACGACTATCGTGGGCACCGAGGGCGCGACTGGCACCTCCGCTCCGTTGTCGCCTGTCTGCCCGTGGGAGATGGCGGCTGCGTTCGCTGGACAGAGCATCAAGAGCTTCGACGTCAACCCGACCCTGCCCGTGCAGGGGTTGCAGATCATGGGCGACGCGACGGGTTACTTCACCCCGCGCGCCCCGGCGCTGGCTGATCGTGACGATTACGCCGACCGTGACAGCCTGCTCGGCGACGGTATCGCCACCGTCACCTACGACCGCGCCGGGAACGTCCTGCTTCAGCGCGCGGTGACGTGCTGCACCGAGGACTCGGGCGGCAACCCGTTCAACTCGTACCAGGACGCGCAGACGCTGTACACGCTGACCGACCTCATCCTGAGCCTCAAGTCGATGCTCTCGACGAAGTTTGGGCGCTCGGCGCTCAGTGACTCGGTGGTCACGGCCATCAAGGGCGAGATCATCGGCTGGTATGCCGACATGGTGGAGCGTGGGCTGGTTGAGCGCGCCTCGGACTTCGAGACGGCTCTGGTGGTGCAGCGCAACTCGACCAACCGCAAGCGCGTCGATGTGCTTCTTCCGCCGTACCTCGTGAGCCAGTTGATCTCGGTCGCTACCAACGTCCAATTCCGCCTGTAGCTCAGGCGTAGGAGGCCAACCATGCCCCGTATCGGCGGTGTCAACTTCCTGAGCATCGACGGCGTTCAGTACGACGTCGGCGAAACGGCTGATGTCAGCCCGAACAACATCACGCGGGAGACCGTCATCGGGCTGACCGGCATCGGCGGGCAGCGCGAGACGCACCGCGCCGCGTCGGTGGAGTGCGCCATCCTGCACACCAATAGCGCGCAGAAGATCAACACGCTGACCGGCAAGACGGACGCAACCGTCGTGCTAGGCACGCCGCAGAACATCTGGACCCTGCGCAACGCGGGCCAGGTCGGCGACATCGACTACGACGCCGCGGCGGGCACGTACTCCGTGCGCTTCGAGGGGCCGGAATGCCGTGAGGTGGCGGTGTGAGCGACACCAAGACCGTCAGCCTCGTAGCGCCTATCGAGGGGCCGGAGGGGCCGCTTTCGTCGCTGACGCTGCGGCGCCCGACAGCTGGCGACAAGATGGCACTGGAGACGGCAGGCATTGACCCGGACGCGCAGCCGGTGACGTACATCGTACACCTGTCGGCGCGGCTGTGTACGCCTGCCATCCCGCCCGCGATGCTTGGCGCCCTCGACGACGACGACGTGCAGGGGCTGGCTGAAGCGCTCCGCTCCTTTCGACGCAAGCGCCCCGTGGCCCGCTGACTGGCGAGCACGTATCTCCGCGCTCGTCTACCTCGATCACTGGCAACCCTCCGCGGCTCTTGACCTGACCGCCCCTGCCTTGGATTGGTGGTGGCGGCAGAGGGAGGATCTACGCCGTGCCATCCACTAAGCGAAAGACTGACTACGCCGTCCGAACCATCTTTAGTGCGGACGACCGCCTGACGAAGCAGCTGCGGTCTATCGTCGGCTCCGGCGTGCGGTCGATTCGCCGTCTGGGGAGTGCTGCCAAGACCGCTGCACTGGGAATAGCTGGAATTGGAGCGGCAGCCGGCGGGGCGGCATACGGGACGTACCGGCTCGTTCGCGCCACTACCGATAGCCTAGACACCCTCGACGAGCAGGCGCACTCCATCGGAATGAGCGCGCAGGCGCTTCTCGAGTGGCAGGGTGTTGCCGAGCGCAACGGCATCGCCGCCGATGAGATGGTTGCGGGCCTCTCGAAGATGAACGTGGCCGTGTCGGGCGTTCGCAACGGCACGGGTAAACTCACCAAGACCCTGAAGGCGCACCTTCCAGGCGTCTACGCGCAGATCAAGGCGGCGAAGGACAACGAGGAAGCGCAGGCTATCTTGTTCCGCGCCATCCGCGCGGTTCCGAATGAGATGGACCGCGCCGCTTTGGCGTCGGAGGCGTTTGGACGCAGCCTCGGGCCGAAGTTGCTGACGCTGCTCGAAAGCACCGACGAAGAACTGGCAACCGCACGCGGTCGCATCAGGGCACTGCGCGGCGAGATGACGCCAGACAAGCTCCGGGCTGCGTCTGACTTCAACGACCAGATCGAGGATGTTTCCGACGCATTCGGAGGACTCCGCGATGCGATCAGCCTCGACTTGATCAAGGCTGCTGGGCCTGCACTTAGCGAACTGACCTCATGGCTGACGACGGAGCGCGCAGGTATCGCAAAGGAGATCGCCTCTGGGATCAAGGAGATCGCAACGGAGTTGGCAAGGGTAGATTGGAAGGGCGTAGCCGGAGATATGCTGAATGCCGCAAAGGAAATGGCATCAATGCTTACCACGGCCATTGATGCGGCGAAACTATTGACCGGCGATGTGTCCGTACTTGGGAAAGGTAGCCGCGAGGCCGGTTCTCAAGGTGTCCGACCTCCGCGTTTGGAAAATGGTAGAGTCATCGCGCCACTAAGCGATGCTCCGCGGTCCGCTGCCGATTTGTCTGATAGATATGGCGGGCAAGGCGCTCCTATATCGATCCTACAGCAAAGCGGCGGCGTCTCCGGTCTCATCCGCGTGGTCGTAGAAGCCGCGCGAGGTACGGGAGCCGAGGTGGTCGCCACAAGTGGGCGCGGCGTGCAACTCAAGGCTGCGGTGGCTAACCCAGGCGCGCGTGGGGTTGGAAGATGACCGATTGGCGAC
>Ga0172375_10008326_pt1 | contig 13967 bp, 11 predicted proteins | sample LakKiv1m_FD_114537 | JGI IMG/M metagenome (GOLD analysis project Ga0172375, IMG submission 114537) | Freshwater microbial communities from Kabuno Bay, South-Kivu, Congo - kab_092012_11.1m | ecosystem: Environmental > Aquatic > Freshwater > Lake | place: Democratic Republic of the Congo...
AGCGAACAGAGGGACGGACAATATACGGCGGGTACAACGCCGACGGTTTGGACACAGGAGTGAAGAAGAGGGCTCACGCAAAAGGCGGAACGACCTTGTCTCAACTTGGGGTCGTTGGGCCTTGGCGTGAGAGAAAGGGAGAAACGCTCAACGCTGAGCGCTCTCAGAAATCCCGCCAAGACAACACGCTTGTGTCATGGCGGCGGGAGGGCTTGTCACCCCCATAGATGATGCGGGTCGTGTTCACGTTGGGCAACACCCGAGCCGCGTACTCCAGCGCGTCCGTCCAGTCGGACGCGAGGGTGGCTCCGCTTTTGATCTCGGTCAGGGCCAGCCCGTTCCCCGAGTCCTCCACGACATCCACCTCTTTTTTCGAGCTGTCCCTGTAGTAATACACGTTATCCGGCTTCAGCGCGTTCGCGTTTCTTTTCCACATTTCAGCGACAACGAGGGTTTCAAAAAGCGCTCCGCGCAAAGGATGGACCAGCAACATTTCGGGGGTCGATATCCGCAGCAGACAACAGGCGAGCCCGACATCAATGAAATACAACTTCGGCGTCTTCGAGAGCTGTTTGTTGATGTTCGCGAACCACGGGGGGAGTCGGCGGACGATGAAGTTCGCTTCCAGAAGCGACAGCCAGTCCTTGGCCGTATTGACCGACACGCCCGCGTCCGAAGCGAGCGTTGAATAGTTCAGAATCTGTCCCGTCCGTCCCGCGCAGAGCCTGACAAAGGTATCGAAGCGGGCGGTGTCCTTGACACGCAGAAGGTCGCGGACATCCTTCTCGACGTAAGTGGCGAGATAGAAAGAAAGCATTTCGTGGGGAGGCGATTTGGCTTGGACAACACGGGGGTAGAAGCCGCGCACAGCAGCCTCGGTCCAGGCCGGGCAGGAGTGTCCGTAAGCCTCCTTCAACGTAAAGGGATACAGGGTCGCGAGGGCGGTCCGTCCTGCGAGAGATTGCGAGATGGATGACAGCAGCAAGAGGTTCTGGCTGCCGGTGAGAATATATTGTCCGGGCTTATTGTGCTCGTCGACCGCTGCTTGAATGTAAGAGAGGAGATCCGGAACCCGCTGGATTTCGTCCAGAACGGCACCGTTCTTAAACTGGGAAAGAAAAGTGCGCGGATCGGTCCGGGCAAACTCCCGTTCATCCGGGGCCTCCAGATTGATATAGGGCTTGTCTGCGAAGAGTTCCCGGCACAGGGTTGTTTTGCCCGACTGCCGGGGACCTGTGACCGTGACGACGGGCAGTTCTTTCGAGATTTCCAGCAGCTTATTCCCGAGATCCCGCTTTTTCATGGTGTGACGATAACAGGCGCACAGTCCTGTCGTCAAATAAATTTGCACTTCGATTGCATATTTATGGAACCGAAGGGGCGGTTAGTGATTTCTCCAAGGTTAGAGATCCGATTGCGGTATTCGCGCCTGCTGACGTAAAGCAGCCTCCGACCCCCAACGTTAATAAGGAAAAAAGCACGAATTGCCCGCGCGCGTGCAGGCATGGTATAATTTCGATATGAAAACGGAAAGGCCGAAGAGGGTCGTAACGACGAAGCTGCTGCGCATGTCCGATCCCGAGGCGCAGTTCGATCCGCCCGCGCCGGGCACGATGGCCGAGCGTATTGGCCTTGTTTGGGACCTTACGGCGGAAATAACGTCACTAGGAGGAAAACTGGATGCTGAACAGCGATTACATCGACATGTTACGCGCCTTTTCCGAGTGTGACGTGAAATTATAGACGTTCAGCTTCTCGAACGGCTGATCGCCAACGGGCGATGAGCGGACAGACGAGAGGTCCTTTCCGACGCGCTGTGGCGAAGACAAGGCCGACTGGCGCTTAACCTTGAATTGCCTCGCACACGTTTCCCGCTTGCCGGATGATGCAAAAGGCTGTAATTTGTATGCGATCCAATGGAGGTGTGAGATGCCGTTGCTTCAGGTCAGAGAGTGTCCGCAAAGTCTCTATGATGAACTTGTGCTTGAGGCGCACAGCAAGCGGCGGACCATCGCTCAGCAAGCGCTCGTCTTGATTCAGAAGGGGATCGGCGCGGATCAGAACGGCACGGAACGGCGGCGGTCGGCGTTCGACCGGATCAAAGCCCGCGAGATTCCGCCGGCGGCCTTGAGAATCGATCCCACTTCCCTTATTCGCGACATGCGGAACGTGCGCACGTCCGAAACGGTTGCAGCGACAAAGGGGAGGAAGAAACCATGATGGCCGTTGTCGACGCTTCCGGGATTATGCAAATCCTGCTCAAGACGGACAAGATGGAGCGGTTCAACGCCATCCTGCAAGAAGCCTCGCTCGTGCTGGCACCGGATCTGTACGTCACCGAGCTGACCAACGTGTTCTGGAAATACTGCGCGTCGGGAATGCTGTCCGAAGAAACATGCCTGTCATCCATCGAAGACGGCCTGAATTATGTGGACCGATTTCTCCAAGCTGGCGACATGTGGAGAGAAGCTTTTGCCGAGAGCATCCGGAACCGCCATTCCGTTTACGATATGCTCTATCTGGTTCTGGCCAGGAGGAGCAACGCCGTGCTGGTCACCAACGACGCCGCCCTCGCCAAGATTTGCAGGCGGCAGCGGATTGCGACAAGCCTGTGAGGCATAAGAAGGGAATGCGCACCCCTACTCCAGCTTCACCCACACGAAGTCGAGCGTTTCGGGCACGTTGACCGCCAGTACGCCGTTCGCCACCTTCGCGGTGCCGCGGCCGCCGATGGCGGTCGCGTGCGCCGCGCCGGCGACGAGGCCGGTCAGGTCGAGCGTGTAGTCCGCCTTCGCGTTCAACTCGCGGAAGAGAAGCGCGTAGCCGCCCCGACCGTCCGCCGCCGCGGAGACGAAGCCGGTCCACGCCTCGCCGTCGGGTGCCGCGCCCACCGGCATGATCGCGCCGCCGTGCATCCTTGCGCGCTCGGCCTTCCACGCCGCCACGAGCGGCTTCATCTGCGCCACGTACTCGGCCGGCAGGTTGGAGACCTCGAACCAGCCGAGCGGGCTCGCGGTCATCGTGATCGCGAAGAGCGTGTCGGGCCTGTAGAGCGCCGGCGCGAGCGGGTCGCCCTTGTACTTGTCGGCGTTGCGGGCATTGTTGAGCACCTCGATGCGCAGCCGCAGCGGATCCACCACCTGCGAGAGCATCCACAGGTTCCGCAGCGTCTGGTGCGGCCAGTAGCGGTGGAAGTCGGTGTAGCGGTTCTCGACGAATAGCGGACCGATATCCGGCAGGCCGAAGTAGCCGGGCCGGATTTCGGCGGTGACGTCGAGATCGAAGGTGATCGCGCCCTTCGAACCTTCGAGCATGCGGTCGAACATTCCGCGCTGCCGCACGAGCGAGACCGCGTCATGTGTCTTCATCGAGTCGATCTTGAAATAATTGATGCCCATCTCGCGGTGGAACTTCAGCAAGTGGTCGGCGTCGCGCTGCCAGTTCGTCGCGCTGTTGCTGGAGTCCGGACCGAACCAGAGCCCGAAGTTCATGCCCTTGTCGCGCGCCGCCTTCACGACTTTCTCAAGCCCGTCCGGGAAGCGCGCCGGATCGGCGTCCCAGAAGTTCGGGTCGGCCGCCCAGTAGCCGTTCCAGACACCCTTGCCGCGCGCAGCCACGGAGTTCGCCGAGCGTCCCTTCTGCCAGCCATCGTCGATCTGCACCACGTCCACGCCGAGCGCCGCACCGGCCTCGACCTCCTTCAGCAGGAAGGCTTCATTGATGCGCGCGTCGCGCGAGCGGTCGCCCCACGTATTGCTAAGAAACATCCCATCGCGTTCCGGCCGATACTCGCGCAGGCACCGCTGGAAGGCGTGCAGGGCATGCGTGCGGCCCGCGCGGCCGCCGCGATAGGCGAGCGCCGCGACCGGGTAGCCGCCGAAAAAGGCCGAAACCGCGCGCGCCGGGGTTGACCGCGAAATCGACCGCCGCCTTGTCCGGCCGCGCGTGCGGCAGCGGCGCAAGCTTGAGGAAGACCACGCCCGTGCCGTCGAGCGTATTCTCTGCGCTCAGCACGCAGCCCTGCAGCTCGAACTTGGCTTCGTTGGGCATCAGCAGCCATTCGCGCTCGGAGACCAGCTCGTTGTGGTTGTCGGTCTGGTCCATCAGCGCGACTTGCGTCAGCCGCAGGTGCAGCGGCGCGAAGGCCAGCGTTTCCGCGCCCGCCACCGCCTCGGCCGAGGCTTTCTGTTGTTTGTCGGACTCGATGCCGTTCGCTTGCGTATCCTTGGACACCGTCGCCCTTGCGTTGCTCGCGGCCAGTTCCTCGAGTGCGCCCGAGGCGTTCGGGAAAATCCATAGCGAGATGCGTTGCAGTCGCTTGCCTGCGGTTCCTGCCTCGATGTGCAGCCCTTCGGCTCCCACCACACTGCGGCGCGTCTGCGTAGCCTTGACCTCAAGCCCGACGGGGCGCGGCACCTTCCGCGTCGTGCAGGCCTTGGGGAACGGTGCCTTCGTGCGTGTGGATGTGTTGTCGTCGCGGCTTTTCCGCATTCGCTACGCCAAAGCGGAGAAGTGGACCGAATCCGCCATGAATCGCTACGGTGTGCTGACCGCGACTTTTCCGGAAGCCGCATTCCGGCGCGCGGAATCCGGCGACGCGCTGACGCTGTCAACAGCGGATGCCGCGCTCACCGTGAACCGCAAAGACGGCAACATCGCGCTTGCGACGGCCGACGGTCGAGCGCTTACGCGGCAAGCGACGCCGACCCTGCCCGGCGATGGTGGCTTCGATGTGCGCTTTACCCTCGCAAAAGACGAGCGCGTGTATGGTTTGGGCGACTCCAACCGCGACAACGTCATGCGGCGCGGCGGCTCCTATGACATCTGGGTGCTGAACGTGACCTCGTACATCCCGGTGCCCATGGCGCTGAGCAGCCACGGCTGGGGCCTGTTGCTCAACACCACGTGGCGCAACACCTTTGACGTGGGCAAAAGCGACCCCGACGCCATGATCTGCACGGCGCATGGCGGCGGCTTGGACTACTACCTCTTTTGCGGTGCCGATTACCGGAGTCTGCTCGAAACCTACACGTCGCTCACGGGGCGGCCCGCGCTGTTGCCGGTCTGGGGCTACGCGTTCACCTATGTCTGCAACCAGAACATCGATGCCTTCAACCTTGTAAACGAAGCACTCGAATTTCGTAAGCAGGAGATGCCGTGCGACGTGATCGGCCTCGAGCCTGGCTGGATGGAGAAGTTCTACGACCAGTCGACGCAGAAAAAGTGGCACCCGCAGCGCTTCCCAATTCCCTATTGGGCGCCCAAGGGCCCGCACACTTTTCTTGGCGCGCTGGCGCGCAAGGGGTTCAAACTCAGCCTCTGGCTCTGCTGCGACTACGACCTCGGCGTCTACGAGGAGCAGTGCGTCGCCGGACACAAGACAACGTCCGGCGTCTCACCCGACAACACGCAGGCCGGCGAGACCGGCGTCTGGCACGACGACCGCATCGAGAAGGACAAAGCCAAAAAGCCCGAAGCAAAAAAGGAGACCGCGCAGGACGGCTCGGAGCCATGGTTCGAGCACCTCAAGAAATTCGTCGACCAGGGTGCCGCCTGCTTCAAGCTGGACGGTTGCGCGCAGGTGGTCGAGCATCCCAAGCGCAAATGGGGCAACGGCATGAGCGACGAGGAGATGCACAACCTTTATCCGCTGATCTACGCAAAGCAAATGGCGCGCGGCTTCGAGGAGCACGCCAAAAGACGTTCGATGGTTTATTCCGCCGGCGGGTACGCGGGCGTGCAGCAATACGTCGCCACGTGGGCAGGCGACACCGGCGGCGGCGCGAAGCCGCTCGCCTCCATGCTGAACCTCGGGCTCTCCGGTCATTCGAACCACTCCTGCGACATGGACGTCAACTCCGCCGAGGGCATCCACTTCGGGTTCCTGCAGACGTGGGCGCAGGAGAACAACTGGGACTACTGGTATCAGCCCTGGCTCATCAAAGACGAGCTGATCCCCGTGTTCCGCGCCTACGACCAGCTCCGCTACAAGCTACTGCCCTACCTCTACTCGTCGGCCGCAGAGGCCGCGCAGACCGGATATCCCGTCATGCGCGCCATGCCGCTCGTCTACCCCGACGATCCGGCCTGGGATGGTTGTCTCGGCCAGTATATGTTGGGCGACTTCCTGCTCGTTTCGGCCTACACGAAGCAACTTCGCCTGCCAGCGGGCGCATGGACCGATTTCTGGACCGGGCAGACCGTCGAAGGTCCCGCCACGCTACCCGTGAAAGCCACGGACGGTCACGGCGGCGCGCTGCTGGTGAAAGCCGGCGCGATCATCCCCACGTGGCCGTTGCTCAGCCACGTCGAGAAGGGCTGGTCGCCCGAAGTCGGCCTGCTGGTCTATCCGACAGCGAAGAGTGTCTTCACACTGTACGAGGACGACGGCACGAGCCTCGGCTATCGCAAGGGTGAGTTCGCGCGGACGCGTCTCACGTGCGAAACAATCGGGAAGAAAGTCGCGCTGACCATCGGCGGCCGCGAAGGCAAGTACGCCGGAATGCCAGCATCGCGCATTTTCACCGCGTCGATCCGCCTGCCCGCCAAACCGGCCACGATGACACTCGACGGAGCGGCCGTCGCCGACTTCGTGTGGGACGAGACCGCGAAAGTCGCGACCGTCCGAATCCCAAATTGCGGTGCCATCCCCCGGACATTGGTCGCGGAATGAGCGGACCCGCGATACGGTCTCGCTTTTACTCAGAGACACACCGATATTTCCATCACGCCACACGGACGTTCTCACCGTCGTCTAACCGTGCGTTGTTCAGTCATCTCACACTTTCGAAGGTGTGAGATCGCATGGACACCGCGACCAAACCGTCGTTCGGGTTCGCTATGACACCTATACAAAGGATCGTAGCCGAAGGGCGACGATATTTTTTTATTGCGGCGGTTTCTGATGCCGCTTGTATACTGCATCCAATGCCGATGTGGTATACTGAACGTATGAAGCGGCTCATCCAGAAACTGAAGGCTTCCCGCCGCGCCGTTGTTTTCACCGGCGCGGGCGTTTCCACACTCTGCGGCATCCCGGATTTTCGCGGGCCGCAGGGACTCTACAAGTAGCCCGACGCCGAACGCATCTTCGATATCGAGTGGTTCCGGCGCGACCCGTCGATCTACTATAAGGGCTGCATGGAATTGGTCTACGGCCTGCGGCGTTTCAAACCCGGACCGGTTCACGAAGCGGTCGCACGCCTCGAGCGTGCGGGCATCGTGCGGGGCGTGATCACGCAGAACATCGACATGCTGCATCAGAAGGCGGGCTCGAAAACCGTCTACGAAGTTCACGGCTCGCCGATCCTCCACCACTGCTTCGGCTGCGGCGACGAGAAAACGTTCGACGAGATCTGCGCGCTTCTGGAGAAAACGCCCGTGCCACGCTGCCCGCGCTGCGGCGAAGCCTACAAGCCCGACATCACTTTCTTCGGCGAGATGCTGCCGGAGGAAGCCTTCGAACGTTCCGTGACACTCGCTCGCGAGGCGGACCTGATGCTCGTGCTCGGGTCGTCGCTGACCGTGCATCCCGCCGCGTCGATCCCGCCGCTGGCCGTCCGCGGCGGCGGCGAGCTGGTCATCGTCAACGCCCAGCCCACGCCGCTTGACAGCTTGGCCGCGCTGCGCTACGACGACCTTGCCGCTTTTGCCGACGCCGTGCTCGTCGGCTGGTCGGCTCAGAACTCGAACGCGTAGCGGCCGGACCCCGCACGGACGCAGACGCTGCTGTCATCGCTCACGCGTTCGAGGCCGGACGCTTCGGCCAACGTTTGCCGCTTTCGCGGACCGCGGTCTCCGACGCAACCGGGAGGCGGATCAACGCCTGCGTGTTGGGCGGCACGCTCACATCGAGACGGACCTTGCCCGCCTCCTTCCATTCAGAGGCGATTTCGCCGTAGATGGAGCGGTAGGAAGTCTTGGCCCACGTCAGGCCCTCGCCGATCACCGGCGCGACGGCGAACTTCTGGTAGCCGGGCTCCAGCGGCGCGATACCGCCCACGCATTTGAAGAGGTACTGGCCGCACGACCCGAAGGCGTAGTGGTTAAAGGAGTTCATGTTCGGGTCTTGGAACCCCTTGTCGGGACGCCAGCCGTCCCAGCGCTCCCAGATCGTCGTCGCGCCGAGCGTGACGGGGTAGAGCCACGACGGATAGTCGTGGCGCAGCAGCATGCGATAGGCCTCGGCGTCCAAACCCGCCGCGTGCAGGCCCGTGAGCAGGCGCGGCGTGCCGATGAAGCCCGTCGCCACACAATCCTTGAAGCGTTCGACCTCGCCCTTGAATTTCGCGGCCGCCTTTTCGCGCACCTCCTGCGGCACCAACCCCATGGTGAAGGCCAACGCGTAGCCGGTCTGACTGCTGTCGAGAATCGAGCCGTCTTCCTTGAAGAACGTTTTTTGGAACGCCATGCGGGCGCCGCGCGCCATCTCGCCGAAGGTCGCCGCATCGTCGTTCTTGCCGATCGCCGCCCCCATCTCGGACATGAGGTCGCAGAGGTAAACTTGGTAGGCCGTGCCGCAGACCTCGCCCTTTGCGCCGCCGCCGACGTTGAGCCAGTCGCCGTATGCGCCCGCGCCGCGGACAAAGTTGGTGCAGGCCGCCGAGAGCGTCAGCACGAGCCGCTTCATCTGCGCGTAGTGCGCCGCGATCACGCGCGTGTCGCCATAGGTCCGATAGAGCACGTACGGGCACACGACACCCGCGTCGCCCCAGCCCGTGTTGCCTGCGCCGAGCTTGCCGTAGTAGGGGGCCGTGTCGGCGAAGCCCTTGCCCGCGACGAACGAATCCTCGCACATGTCGTACAGCCACTTGCTGAAAAGGCCCGCCACGTCGAAGTTGTAGACGGCGGTCGGCATGAAGAACTGCGCGTCGCCGGCCCACCCCGCGCGCTCGTCGCGCTGCGGGCAGTCCGTGGGAATGCCCATCATGTTGCCGCGCTGCGACCAGTGGATGTTCTGCGCGAGACGCGTCACGAGTGGGTCGGAGCATTCGAAGCGGCCGCTCTGCGCGAATGAGGTGTGAAAGACGCGCCCGGTCAGCAGTGACGCGTCGGGTTTGCTTTTCAGCCCGGTCACTTCGACGTAGCGGAAGCCATGGTAGGTGAAATGGGGCTCGAACGTCTCGACGCCATTGCTGCGCAGTGTGTAGCGGTCGGTTTGGCTCTGCGTCTTGCCCATTTTGCCCGCGTGCAGGTTCTCGCGGTAGACCGTGCCGTCGGGGTTGAGCATCTCGTTGAAAAACATCCCGACCGTCGTACCCGCCTCGCCTTTCACGTTCAATCGCGTCCAGCCCACCATGTTTTGGCCAAAGTCGAAGACGTACACGCCGGGTTTGGGTTCGGTCACGGCGACCGGCTTCAGTTCCTGCTTCACGCGGGGCGTCTCCTCTGCGGCCACCTGCTCCTGCGAGGTCACGAACTGGCCCTCGGAGGCGCAGGCCGTATACTGTTTGCCGCCGACTTCATAGACCACCTCCAGCCGCTTGCCGCCTCCGATTGCGGGATCGCCGAAGTTCGCGTTGCTGGCCTGCACCATGAGGCGGCCGCCCTTGGCCTCAACCAATTCGCGTACCTTTGCGGTGGCGTCGACCTTCTGCTGGTTGTCGTGGGTGCCGTAGACCGCGCTGACGACGGTCAATTTCGGCGGCGGCGGTTTCGGCGCGGCCGCCTCTTCCGGGGTGATCTCCTCGATTCGCAGCCATTCGGCCCGCCAATCCGCCGCGTGCAACAAGCCCATGCTCCAGAAGGCCGGCCCGCTCCACGCCGTCTCGCGGCCATCTTCCGTCCATGCGCGCACTTTCCAGTAACAGTGCTCGCGAGCCGCAAGCGCGCGCCCCCCATAAACGATCTGAATGCTCGCGGCCGAGCGCACGCGTCCCGAGTCCCACAAGTCGGCCTCTCCCCGCGCCAACCGCTCCGGCGAAGAAGCCGCCCAGATTTGATACGCCGCCTGCGAAACGCCGCGCACGGCCGAGTCTTCGCGCATCGTCCACGACAGACGCGGTTCGCGCTCGCCAATCCCGAGTGGGTTCACCCGATACTCGCACCGCAAACTCTCAAGCGTCGCCGCCTGCACGCCCCATGCGCCAAGCGCCATGCAAATCGCCACTCTTCCCCTTATCGAATGGTCCCCTCTTTTAAAAAGAAATACACATAAGCACAAGACGTGTTCGATAAACACGAAACGAGGCACCTGAAAATCAGCCTGACGCGTGCCGTCACTTTTGGGATGGCAGAAAGCCCTGCTTGGCCAACCATTCGAGCGAACCCTTCTGCCAAGCGTCCCACGAGGGGCCCTTGTAGCCGTTGAGGCCGTGGCCGCCGGAGGGTAGTTCGAGATATTCGACGGGGATGTTGTGCGCCTTGAGCGCGTCGCGGAAGGAGGCGCTGTTCACGGGCGGCACCACCTTGTCGTCCTGTGCGTGCGCGAGGTAGGCGGGCGGGGTCTGGTCGGTGACCTGTTTCTCGTTGGAATACAGGGCGACCAGCTCCGGTTTGGGGTCGGGGCCGAGCAGGTTGGTGCAAGTCCCTTTGTGGCCTTGGCTGTCGAAGCGGATCACGGGATAGACGAGGACCATGAAGTCGGGTCTGCAGCTCAGGCGTTCGACGGGATCGGCGGCCTTCGGGTCTCCCGCGTTAAAGTGCGTGCCGGCCGTGGAGGCGAGGTGCCCGCCCGCCGAGAAGCCGATGATGCCGATCCGGTTCGCTTGAAGGCCCCACGCTGCGGCGTTGGCGCGTGCGAGGCGGATCGCGCGCTGGGCGTCGGAGAGCGGCACGCTGTGGCGACCGTTCGGCAGGCGGTAGTCGAGCACGATGCCCGCGATGCCGTGGCCGTTGAGCCACCGGGCGATGTAGGAACCTTCGTGCGTGAGTACTTTACCCCTATAGCCGCCGCCGGGGCAGATCACCAGCGCGGTTCCGGTTGCCTGCTCCTTGGGCGGCAGGAAGACGCTGATCGACGCGTCAGTCTTCTCCCGCGCGCCGTCGACCGTCGGCGCGGTGTCGGGCCAGAGTAGAAGTTTCGCCGTGGGGATGGGTTGCGGCTGGGGCGCTTGCTGGGCCTCGGCTGCGGCAAGCGTCGCCGAAACGGCCAGCAGGAGAACGAAAGGCGTGGTGTTCATGACATGTCCTTAGTTTTTGGGTTGGGTCGGCAATTGAACGGATTGCGACTGAAAGCAGTCTAGCACAAAGCGCGCGGGCACGGAAACGCCGCTCTGAAGGTGGAAACCGCCGATCAGCCCTTTGAAACCCGCGTCGAACGCGTTACCGTTGCCGAGCACCGACAGCGAGTTGATGCGTATAACCTGCGTTTCTGCGGGGGCGTCGGCGTCGGGTTTCCCGTCGATGTAGAGCTGCAGCGTTTTGCCGTCGTACACTGCCGCGAGATGAGTCCAGCGGTTGGCGGCCAGTACGCGCTTGGACGCGACGGCGTCTTTGCGACGCGAGAAGTGCAACCGGCCGTCCGCCGACAACGTGAGCGAAACCCCGCAGGCGTCGGCGAAAAACGTCATGGCGTGGTCAACCGTTTCGGGTTTCACTCGCAGCTCGAGCGTGAAGGGCCCGTACGGCATCGAGCGGCTGGGCAAGATTGCGCAATCGTCCGCACCGTCGAAACGAAGGACGGCGCGCCCGCCATCGTTCGTCCACTGCGGACGCCACGCGTCGTTCGTTTGCATCCATTTGTGATGCCGCCCGAGCAGCAGTGGCGTCCGCCAGCCGGAAACGGAAGGCAACGCGGTGCCCGCGCCTTCGACCATCGGATAGGTGAGCGCGTAGGCCTCGTCTGCTCCGAGCGCGATGTTCGTGACGGCGGGCCGTGCGAAGCGCGAGACTTTTCCGCCCCACCAGCCTTCGTCGAAGTCCGAACCGGTGACGACGACCGGGCATGCGCGAACCGCCGGGGGCGTCGCGGGCGTAAAGCGTGCGGGCGCGCTCCACGACACGTCGCCCGAGAGCGTGCTGTAGCGCGCCACATAAATGTCCGCAGGTGTGGCCTCCTCGGCCGGAATCGGAAGGCGGAGCGTAACCGACGGCGCGTCTTTGTGGGCGAACTCAGTCGCGGCGACTGGCCAGCCGTTGCGCAGGAGTTCGACGCGGCCCGCGAGATTCCAGCGTTCGAAGCGGACGAGCGCTACACGGGTGCCGCCGTCGGTTTTTAGCGCGAGCGTTGGTTGCGCGGCGAGGCTGTCGAACGGAACGCGAATCGTGCGCAGGCTTTCGAGATGACCGCAGCGGACGGTCACCGGATAGAGATCGCGCCAGACGTCGGTCGGGTCGGCGTCCGCGAACCGGACCTGTACCCGGAAAAGGTGATGTCCGTCGAGGCCGATCATCGGCATGCGCAGCGTCGTGGCGGTCAGGTTCGTGCGGGGCAGCTCGACCGGTTCGGGTTCGAAACAAGGTTGTCCGGATTCGTCGAGCAACCGGACTCGGACCGACGCGGGCGCGGTGGTGTAGGCAAGGCTCAGCGCCTCCAGCGTCCAGTCGTCGCCGAGGCTGGCTTCCTCGTGATAACTGACGAAGACTTGCGGCGGACGGGGCGGGCGCGCCTCGCCCCGCCATTGGGCGAGATAGTCGCGGTTGATCCGGAGCGGCACATCGCGGTTCACGACCGACGGCTCGAAATGCGTGTGCTCGACGTAGTCGTTCCACGTGGTGAGGCACACCCATGGCGCGCCCGAGGCCAGTGTGGCGCTCCACGTGTCGCGCAAGGTGCCGCTGTTCAGATAGGGGCGGTAAAAGCTGTTGCCGTTGCCGAGATAGCCCTGCGTGATGCCGGCGGCCAACAGCCCGCCGGGACGATATGCGTCGAGGGCCTTCCGTCCGTTGGTGAGGCGCTCAAGCATCTGCGAGGCGCTGAAGCCGTTGATGCCGAAGTCGTAGAAGCCGTCGAACACGGCGAGGTTGTCGGCGAGTATGCGCGGATTGTCCCAGAGCGTGCCTTCGCCCATGGGCTGGACGAGCCAGTAGGCGGCGAGGCCGCGCGCTTTCAGCGCGTCGAGAATCTGCCGCCAGTCGGCGAGTGTGCGAGGTCGGCTGTTGTAGATGAAAATCGCGGGCCGCCCGTCGACGAGGCAGGTGTTGGGATGGGGGCCCCAGCGTTCGAGATAGGCGGCGAACGCGCGAGTGAGGAACCCCGCATCCGGCTCCGTGCTGTCCACGCAAGGCGCGACCTTGAACGCTGTGCCTTCTGCCGCGCGGTAGAAGCGGGACATGGCGTCCGCGTAGAACGTCTCGCGGCTGCTCGGACGGATAATCAGGTCCACGCAGAAACCGTCGATGCCGTACTGCATCGCGGTGCGAACTTGGAGCTTGGTGGCCTCGCCGACCCCTTCGTCGGTCTGCGCATGGCGTCCGAGCAGCGAGCGGTCGTTGAAACGCTGGGCGTTCCAGATGGGATCGAGTGCCGCTCGGTCATAGCCGTCGACTTGATTGAAGCCCCAGCCGACATAATGGGCCCAGCACATCTTTGGCGGATCGGCCGCCGCGGAGAGAACGGCCATTCCGGCCAAGAGAAAGGCCTGCGTGTTTCGTTTCATCGAGACGTCGCCCCTGCGCTTGCGCTGCGAATACCACGCCGACGGCACCGTCGCTCGTTTCCGCCCGCAGCGTTTTTGCTCATTGAAGTAGTGTTCAAGCACTCGCTTCCACACGGTCACTTCCGAAGCTCGTACATCGTCGGCACCGGCCGGACCGGCCAGTCGGGGAGCCGACCGGGATCGGCGGGGCCGTCGGCCGCGTAGTCGAATGGCTTGAAGCCGACCTTCGACGCGGGCGAGCCGTCCTTGAGGCGGAAGTCGCCGGCGGGCGGGTTAACGAAGAGTGGGTCCGCGACGAGCGAACCCTCGTCCTTGTCTCTTGGAAAATTGATATTGTGTTGGTGTTCTTATGGGCGATTGTGCCTGTAAGAGACCCCGCCGCGGAGGCCTCCGCGACGGGGTTGGGCGGATGAGCCTGTATCGTCCTTG
>Ga0172375_10008329_pt1 | contig 13960 bp, 14 predicted proteins | sample LakKiv1m_FD_114537 | JGI IMG/M metagenome (GOLD analysis project Ga0172375, IMG submission 114537) | Freshwater microbial communities from Kabuno Bay, South-Kivu, Congo - kab_092012_11.1m | ecosystem: Environmental > Aquatic > Freshwater > Lake | place: Democratic Republic of the Congo...
CTCACCCCGCAACCTCCCTGCTGAATTGGGATCGCTCGCTTTTTGACCAGCAGCATTTGCTTCCGCAGGTTGAAAGGGCCATAAACAAAATCCCCGACCCCGCGGCACGCTACGACAACATGCTCGCCATAGAAGACCCGGCTGCCTTTAAGGGGAAAGAGGTGTACGGCGTCTTGCGAGACGCCCTGGGCGGCGATGTGGCCGCTTCCCGGACGCTATTAGATTCCGGAATTCCGGGCATGCGATACCTAGACGGCCCATCGCGGTCATCGGATGTGTTGATTAAAGCTGGGTCACATAACACGCTAATGTTCCCCGGCACCGAAGACTCCATCCGCATACTGCGGAAGTATGGCCTACTGGCGCCGATAGCTGCCGGGGCTGCGATGGAGGGTGAGGAGTAATGCCCGACAATCTCGCCCAATCAGATCCCGGAGAACTCATCCGCCGGCTGGCCGCGGAAGTGAATCGCCTGCCGACTCCTCCCGAGCGGTCGATGCTCCGTGACTTCTACGAACACCCGGGCTTCCTGACTCACCGGAAGAAAACGCCCGAGCGGTTGAAGGCCGATGCCCAGCGGCAGGCGTTCTTTGCCAAGCTCCTAGACGCCTACGGGCCGGATGTCAGGCAGTGGCAGGTCTTGCCGGAGCAGCTCCAGTCGCAGATGGCCTACTACCGTGACGACGCCGATGGGTTTCGTTCCGGCATGCAGAGTGCATACGAGCCGACCGGAGTGCTGGGCGCTGGCAGCGGCCTGCGGGCGGGCGTGACTTGGATGCAGTCGGTCCCCGGTATGGCGTATGCCGGATCCGAGATGCTTGCGAACCGCGTATCCGACGCCGTTGATGCCGCCTCTGGTCGGCCGGCGAGCGGCTCGTACGCAAACCCAAACCCGGAGCGTGAGTTCGTCCAGCAGTTCAACACCTTCACAGCTCCGCTTCAGACGGCAAGCGATGTGTCGGACGACTACTCCGCGTGGTCGAAGCAACGCGCCGCACGGCAGGCTTTCCCGGAGGATTGGCAGGTGCTGGAGCCGCCGAGAGACTTGGCTAGCGCCGCTGAAGTTGCCGCCGCGCCGATTCCAGAAGGCGAGAAACTACTGGAGCGCTACGGCGTTCCCAAGACGCCGGCCCGTGTGTGGGGCGCCGTCATGGACGACACGCTCAATCCGTTCTGGGAAGGGCGAGCCATCCGCCGGCTAGCCCGATCCGGCAACATGCCAGCCGCACTTGGCAAGCTCGCCGTGGAGCATGCGCCTGGCCTTGGCATGGCCGGCATGGCTTCGCTGGATGACCTCATCCAGCGGCTGGAACAGCGCTAGTTGGAACAAAACCGCCGAAGTGCGTGCATTTGATTCCTAGAACCCGCTCCCCCGAGGGTCTAGGACATCATGGCTGAAGACATCGCACAGAACGAATCCGCAACTCCCGAGGATTCCCAGGCACTTGGATCCGCGCCGGTTGACGTTTCCCCGTCACCTGCGCAGAACGAAGGAGGATTTGCAACGCCCTATGAGGCGTTCCGCCACCTTCCGGAATTCCAGGGCCAAGACGATCTGGCCATCGCCCGCAATCTGTACGGCGCGTTCAACGGCTACCAGCAGGCCCAGCGCAGCCTTCAGCAGTACCAGTCGATCATCCCGCACGCCACCGAGTACCTCCAGAACCGGCAGGCGTACGAAAAGTGGAAGTCGGAGCAGGCTGCTGCACAGGCGCCGAAAAAGGAGGAGACGCCCAAGTGGTGGAATCCTCCCCAGGTGAAAGACACTTGGAAGAGCTACATCGTCCGGGATCCCCAGACAGGGAAGGAGGTGATCGCTCCCGACGCGCCGTTTGAGGCGCAGCAGGCCCTGCGGGAATACCAAGCGTACACCGCAGACTTCGCCCGGAAGTTCGTCACCGATCCCGAGAACACGCTGAAGCCGTTCATCGAACAGGTGGCGATGGCCAAGGCCCAAGAGCTTGTGCAGCAGCAGCTTGGCTCTTACAAGGCACAGAACTACGTTCAGTCTCTGGAATCGCAGAACGCTGACTGGCTGTATGACCAGTCCGGCCAGGTCACTCCGGAAGGCCAGGCCATCCAGGCGTATATCCAGCAGGCTTCCGAGATCGGGATTTCCTCGCCCGAGGCCCGCTGGCAGTACGCCACTGGCATGCTTCAGAGGGATTTGCTGAACATGCGGTATCAGCAGTTGCAGTCGCAGGGAGTCCCCGCCCAGCCGCCGATGCAGGAGCAGCCGATTCCGCAGCAGTTCGCCCAGCCAGACCCCGTGGCCCAGCAGAATATGCAGTTTCTACGGGAGCGCGCAACCCGCACTCCCAATCGCAGTGCCGGAACCACTGAACCGCGGGCACCGCGCCAGCGGATGAGCTTTGAAGAGCGGCTACGCGGCCAGCTCGTAACTGATGGAGTGCTGTAATGGCAAGTTCGACTGATTGGGCTCGTTCCATTGCAACGACGATTGTTAATCACCTCCGTGAGGAGGAGATCGCCTCGTTGCGGAAGTACAAGTTCTTCGCCGCCTTGGAGGGTGCCGGCCAGATCCGCACCAACATGTCCGGGCGAGGTTTCGACTGGGAAATCCAGTACAGGAATCACACGCCGAGTGGCAACAACGGCGAGACGCCTCGCTCCTTTGCCAGAGAGAACCTGTGGAAGAAGCTGGAGCTTGAGTACCGCGGCGCGCAGGTGACTGACGCCATCTACAAGAAGGAAATGCTGGAGAACCGCAGCGCTCAGGCGCTAGTGAACGTCGCCGGCAAGATGGCCAGCCGCCTGCTCACCAGCATGGAGCAGTATCTGGCGCAGGAGTGGATTCAGGACGGCTACGCCACCGGAAACGAGCTTCGCTTCCACGGCATCGAATCGTTTATGAACGCCACGCAGACGATCACCGAAACGTCTGCCGGCGCCGTGGCCCGGGCGGCCAATGCGGCGGATCCGTTCTACTATCCCAACGACTCCTACGCAGGTGTTTCGACTGTGCTTGGGGCGTACGGCGGCAGTGCGGATTCGACCGACAGCTGGCCCAACGGCAAGGTCGATCCTGAGTTCGACTTCTTCAGCCCGGTGATTGTGAACGCGGATTCGTCCTACTTCGGTGCCAGCACCTGGAAGGACAATTGCGTGAAGGCCGTACGCGAGGCGCTTCACCAGACCCGCCGAAACGACACCAAGGAGGATCAAGTGGACATGGTCCTCCTGAACCGCCGGCTGTTCATCGACTTCCTCAACACGTTGGATAGCAAGGAGCGTGTGATCGTCAGCCGTACCAACGGCCTTCGGTCCTACGGCTTCACCGATGTGTTTGAGCTGGATGGTGTTGAGGTGTCGTCGGAGAATTCGGTCCCTGCCGACGTTGGCTATGGCCTGGCGGTCGGCAACATGGAGCTTCTCTGCATGGAGAACCAGCTCATGGTGTCGGAAGGGCCATTCTATGACGAGATCACCCAGCAGTATCGCTACGTTGTCTCCACGTTGGGCAACCTTAAGTTCAAGAGCCCGCGTAACTTCTTTAAGCTCGTTGCCTGAAACCAGGAGTAACACATGAGTCTGCTTGTTGATCCTCCCTTCAATCTCGGCCAGACCCTTGGCGTGGACGAAACGTCCGAGGGCACTGGCTGGGTGGGCGTTGTGAAGCAGTTCCCGGATGTCAATCCGCGGACTGGCAAGATTCGGTCGAACCGCGTGAAGACCTGCATCGCCGTGCGTAACAGCTCCGGCGGCGCCCTTCTTCCAGCCCGCGTGGTCCGGTTTAAGGTCGGCACGGCCGGCACCGCGGTGTTCTCCGAGGTAGACGGCTACGCTGCCGTCACCAACGAGGAGCGGGTTGGCGTTGTGGACGAGCATCTGCCGGCTGCCGGCGTGGCGTCAAACGACGTTTTCTGGGTCGTCGTCGCTGGTCCGACCGAGGTGGCTCACGCCCTTTCCGGGACCGAGGTGGCGGTGGGCGATCGGCTGGCTGCGATCACCGCGGCTACGTCCGGTGCCACCACTTCCGGCCGCGTCACGCCGAGCGGTGTTGGCGCTGCAACGACTGGAGCCGGCAACAACGGCCTGGGCGTGATCGGCGTGGCCTGCTCCGCCGGTGCGACCACGGGCGGCAACGTCTTGGCAATCGTCAATTGCCGGATGTGATTGCTAGACAAATCGCCCCTCTGCGGGGCTTACGGGGGACAGCCGGTCGGACCAAAAAGCCGGCCGGCTGTTTTCTTTTATGGACCGCCCAGCGCAAAGCAACATGAACTACATCCGGCAGCTGATCCGGCAGGTGCGCCAAGATCGCCCCGGCCGTGACCAGGCGCAGGTTCGCATGCTCCAAGGGTTCCGTGTCGGCACCGACCGCATGACCAACAAGCAGGGTGAGCGATGAGCGCCTTCGGCCAAGCAGGGTTTGGGTCCAAGAACCGTCAGAACCAACTCAGGGCACAGGGGCAGATGGACCCCTACGGCCAGCAGGTGCGAGCAGCCAAGCAGGCACCGACGTTCAACATCTACCAGACGCAGCAGCCCGCCCAGCAGCCGGCCAGCCAGCAGGCCAAGCCACCGGCCACCCCCGCGGCGCCGGCGATGCCAGCGTACAGCACGGGGCAGACTGCCCAGCCGACTGCCACGCCTGGCACGGCCCAGCCCATTCAGCCGCAATCGCAGGGAACCCCCTACGGCGCCGACCCAGGCTATGCCGACCGCGTGGCTGCTGCGGCACAACAGTGGAATAGCACGCCGGCTGGGTCGCAGCAATTTGGTAATTGGCAAAACAACCCATCGGCCGTCGCCCGTCAGCGTCAGCAGGAGATGGCCGCCCGCAATGCGGAAATGGCTGCGGCGGGCTTGGCAAGCGATCAATTGACGCAGCAGGCCAATAACACCGAGCGACTGTACGTGCAGGACGGCTTCGCCCAGCGGCAATTTGAACGAGACGGCCAAAACGTCACGGAACTGGCCCCTTCGTATGGCATTGGCGGCCTTGGAACTGAACATCTGCCGCGGTATCGACGGCTACCGGACGGCACCATGCAGCGCGTGGACCAAGCAGACCGCGCGCCAGTTGGTGGGCCGGGCGCACCAGGCCAAGCCCAGCCCATCCCGCCGCAGGCGCAAGGCACACCGTACCATTGGGCAGCGCCGGGCGTGGCAGTCGGCCCCAGCTCGCCGCAGACGCAAGGCACACCGGAGCGATTCGTCCCGCAGACGCCGGGCACGGAGGCGTTGAAAGCGATGGAGAAGGAGCAACTATACCAAGACAGAGTCAACGCTGTCCGCGGACGTATTAATGCCGCAAATGCCGGGTTGCTGGGGCGGTACATTGGCGACGGTGCATACGAATACGATTACATGCTAAAAGGCTATGGTGGCGATGTGGACCCTGCCACATTAAGTTTCAGTCTAGTCGGATCGCCTAAGCGCACCTGAGCGGAGAACTCTAAATGGCAATTGGCCTTGAGCATCTGCGTGGCCCAAATGGCGAACAGTGGACCGGCATGTCGCCGCCACAACAGCGGTCCCAATGGCCGCAGCAGCCAAAGTCGCCGCAGCCTGGCGTCCAGACCTCCATGGGCAACTTCCGCAACCTCCAGGCATACCAGCATCAGCAGGACGCATTTGTCCAGCAGCACCTGAAGAACCAGTCCCAGTACAACCAAGGGCTCCAGTCCGGCCAGTCACCCCAGCGCGTCCCAGTGATGGAGGCTTGGAAGCAGGCTGGCGATAACATCAAGAGCGGCCAGTACCAGGGCAACCCGTTCCAGACCGGCAACGTCGATGCGCTGATGGGGATGTTTGGTCAATACGGGATCCAAGCTCCAGCAGGCTTCCGTGACCAGCTCCTCCAGAACCTTGGCCAGCAGTCTGCGCCGCCGATGTATCAGCCGCAGCCCCAGATGGGCTACCCCGGCGGGCCGATGGGTCGTCCAGACCTAATGCCAAGCGTGCCAGTCCAAGACAGAGTCCCAGACAGTTGGGTTTTGCAAATGCCGCAGTCCTCGCGGCCGAATGTCCCTCCAGGCTGGTCCGTCAGGGATCTGGGCCGCGGCTTTTACAGCATTACCACGCCTGGCCAGTCGGAAGCTGATGTGGCCGCTTGGGCGTCGCAGTCTGGGGCGACCAACTTGTCGCCAAACAGAGTTATCGGCCACCCAGGCCGCCTAGATCGGCCGCAGCCCCAGATGACCTACCCCGGCGGGCCGATGCCGCCAATGGCGCCAGGCTATGGCGAACGCATCGGCTTGCCGCCAGGGTCAGGCGTAACCATGGATTTCCGTGACCGGGACGGGGACAACATTGACGACCGTGATCAACGCGGCCCGGGCCAACCGCCGACAGCCGTATACGGGCAACCACCACAGGCCCCGGCCGCCCCCAACCCTTCCGATCCGTGGTCTTACCCACTGCGCCCAGGGCACACACGCGGTCCAAACGGCGAGCAGATTATGACGCGGGAGGCCCGTGAGGCTGAGATTCGTCGCATGGAGCAGGAGTCAGGCCGGACCTACGTGCGACCAAAGTCTGGCGTTACGCAAGGTGGATGGCTTCCTCCGGCCAAGAAAAATCCTGGAGCCTCCATCAGCCTAAACCCTGAACAGGCCGCCGCCATGCAGCAATACATGGCAAGCAGGCAGTCTGGACAGGCCCAGCCGACTCCACCACGCACACAAGGCACGCCCTACCGTGGCCGCCGCAGGTAGACATTGGTACACTACCGGCTCCCCCTTGGAGCCCCGGCATGAAAAGCGGCTTGCCTGAATCGCCGGCCAAGCGCAGGCGCCGTGGAACCAAAGAGCAGGCGGCTGCCTATCGCCTTGCCAATCCGGATAAAGTCCGCGCGTGGAACGAGGCGTACAGGGCGCGGCACCCGGAGCGATTTCGGCAATCGCAACGCGATTACAAACGTCGTCGCTACCACAGCGATCCAGAGTATCGGCTGCTAATGCAGTTGCGAGCCCGCCTTTCCAAGGCCGTCGAACGCGGCTCCGGGGTGTCGGCCGCCATTGCGCAGTGCGGTTGCAGCGTCCGAGAACTTCTACAAAGAATCGAATCGCAGTTTCAACCGGGAATGACTTGGGAGGACAGGTCAGCGTGGCATATTGACCATGTTTTCCCGCTGTCGGCCATTGATTCCGCCAATGCGGCGCATGTCATCGCCGTCAATAACTGGCGCAACTTGCGGCCAGTGTGGGCGTCGGACAATTTTGCGAAAAGCGGTTCAGTGACCCCAGCTGCCATGGAACTATTTGAGTCCATCCTTGCTAGCCTAAATACAGGAGCGCCTGACGATGCTACAAAAGTTTAATGTGTGTTTCGCGCATTTCGCTTACGGCGGGAATGGCGGCATTTCTTCGGAAACTCCAGACATCCGCGAATGGCAGGTGCCTCTTGTGTGCGACTTGGCCAGAGATCAGCGATTTGGCGAGATTCGCATTTTTAACATTTCTGACACGCCCATCACAATGAGCCGCAACCAAGCAGTCTTGCGCGCGAGGCAAATGGGCGCAGACATTTTGGTCATGGTTGATTCGGACATGAAGCCAGACATGTACGTTGGGCAGGATGGGGCGAAGCCGTTCTTCCAGTCCTCGTTCGATTTCCTGCTGAGTCATTACGCCAAGGGTCCGGTGGTCGTTGGCGCGCCCTACTGCGGCCCGCCGCCTGCTGAGTGCGTCTATGTCTTCAGATGGCAGAACATGCAGTCGGAACATGCAAGCCCTGACTATCAACTAGAGATGTATGACCGGCATACAGGCGCTTCGTTGAGTGGAATACAGGAGTGCGCTGCCTTGCCGACCGGACTCATTATGTTTGACATGCGCTGCTTCGACCTCATTGAGCCAACCGACGAGCGAAGTAATTCCTTTGCCTACTACGAGTGGACCGATAAATATCAAGCCCAGAAGGCCAGCACCGAAGATGTGACGATGACCCGTGACCTCTCCTTGGTGGGCATGCAGAAGCTGGGCTACAACCCGGTCTTCTGCAACTGGGACGCCTGGGCAGGCCACTGGAAGCCGAAATGCGTTGGCAAGCCGGTGATCATCGGCGCCTCACAGGTCAGCACCAAGCTGCGTAACGCGGTTGAGGCCGGCGTCGTCAACAAGGTGATTGATCTTCCAACCCCCGGATGGCTGCCCAAGTCATTCAACGACATGGGCATGGACCTGCCGCAGACCGACGCCCAGGCCCTGTCAGGACTCATTGAATCCTTCCGCACCAAACACAACCGGAAGCCAACGGTATTGGAGGTGGGCTCTTGGGCTGGTCGCAGCGCCATCATCATGTCTGAGAGCGGTGCGGCCCATGTGACCTGCGTCGATACCTGGAGCGGGAACGTCAACGACGCCGGCTGCAAGGCGTATGACGGTTCTGCTGGCACGCCGTTTGAGGTGTTCCAGCGCAACACCGCGGGCCGGAACATCAGCGCCATCAAAGCCAAATCGCCGGATGCGGCTCAGAAGTTCCGCGATCAGCAGTTCGACATCGTCTACATCGACGCCGAGCATGACTATGAGTCGGTGAAAGCCGACATCCAAGCGTGGAAGCCCAAGGCCAAGTTCGTTTTGGCCGGGCATGACTACCACGTTTTTGATGGCGTGCGAAAGGCCGTAGCCGATTGTGGGCTGGTCCCCAAAGTGGACGGCAATGTCTGGCACTGCCAACTCTAACGAAGAGAAGCGCGGCTGCATTGATTGCGGCAAGATGCTTCCAGCCACAACTGATCACTTCCATCGCTCCAAGGATGGCCTGCACCCTCGTTGCAAGAACTGCCGCAACAAAAAGATCCGCAAGGCGCGCAAGGGCCGCACCACCAAGAAGCTGGAGGAGATAGAGCGCGGCGCGTTGGAGATTTTCATCAGCGCGTCCCGGGTGGGCGGCGCAAACATTCCGCACTCGTCGGAGCTGCTGGAGGTTCTGATGGAGTACTTCGGCGGCGTGCGCGGCTTTAGCAACGCCTACATGAAGCAGTACTACGATAGCACTCCCGGCGGTGCGTTCCGCACAAAAATGCTGGAGGGCGTCATGCGGCTCGTAGTCAATAACACGGCCATGGGCGGCGCCAAGAAACCACTGGAACTGATGACGGAAGAAGAACTGGAGGGCGAGCTGCGCCGCCAAGTACTGGAGGCGGCGGCGACTGTGACCAACGTGACCGTGGTCGATTCACCGAGGATTGAGCATGCCGCGCCGGCACCCCAAGATTCCCCCTCCGCAAATCCCTGAAGGCGAGATTGGCGGCATCACCCAGCACCAGCTGGGGCAGATGCGTGACCTTCAGGCCGAGCTGGTCGAACGCCGGCTGGAGGCCCTGCGTCTGTACGAGCCCATGCCGACGCAGGAAGAGTTTCATCGGTGCATGTCTTCAGAGCGCGTGGTGCTTGGCGGAAACCGAGGGGGCAAGACGTTGGCCGTGAGCGTGGAGGCCGCGCGCGCAGCCACCGGCCAAGACCCGTACGGCAAGTACCCAAAAGAGGACGGAAACCTTGTGGTGGTCGGCAGGAACTGGCCACACATCGGCATGGTGATCTACAAGTCGCTCTTTCGCCCCGGCGCATTTCGCATAATCCGTGACGAGCAGACAAAGCAATGGAGGTCATTTCGGCCGGGCGTTGACGACCACCGCCGTGCGGAGGCCAAGCCGGCGCCGCCTCTGATCCCGCCGCGGCTCATCAAAGAATTGTCTTGGGTGCTGAAGAACGCGCACTACCTACAGCGCGCAGAGCTGCTAAACGGCTGGACCATCTATTGCTTCTCGTCGGAAGGGGAGCCCCCGCAAGGCTTCGCGGCCAACATGTGCTGGATCGACGAGGACGTCGGTAATGAGGCATGGATAGGCGAAATGCAGGCTCGCCTCGCTGACCGCAAGGGGCGCTTCATCTGGAGTGCCATGCCGCACAGCAAAAACGATGCGCTGCTGGGGTTGTGCGAGCGTGCGGACAAGGCAGCTGAAGACGGCGTGGCAAATCCGATCATCACAAAATTTAGTCTGCGATTCTTGGACAATCCTCACATCGATGAAGAGGAGAAGAAGAAAAACATCGAACGATGGTCTGCCCTTGGTCAGGATGAGTTGCGGATGCGAGCGGAGGGCGAGTTTACGGTTGAGTCCACGCTCATGTACCCCACGTTCAATCCCAGCGTCCACATCATGCGGAAGGATCAGCTGCCGGAAGGGCGCGTCCCCGACGACTGGACGCGCTATGTGGCGATTGACCCGGGGCATGCCGTGATGGCATCGCTCTTCGGGGCCGTGCCACCCGACGAGCGGTTCCTGCTCATCTATGACGAGCTGTACATCCGCAACTGCAACGCGCTTATCTGGGGCGAGCAGTTTGCCGAGAAGGTGCGGGACTCAGTTCTGCACGCGGCCGTCATGGACATGCACGGCGGCTTGCTTCGGGATCTGGGGTCCGGCCGGCTTCCCCATGAGCTGTATTCAGAGGAGCTGAAAAAGCGTAAGATTCGTTTCACGCTTACTGGACATCAGTTCATCCCAGGCAGTGACGACATCCCGGCCCGCACGGCGCTTGTCAGGCAGATGCTGCACATCCGCGGCGACGGCGGCACCAAGCTGAAGGTTCTGGAGGGAACCTGCCCCAACCTACTGCGGGAACTGAAGCGCTACCGAAAAAAGACAACGTCGGTCAACGGTGTGGTGTATGTCACAGATGCCCCGCAAACCAGAGGCGAAATTCACGCCTGCCAGGCGCTGGAGTACCTCTGTGCCCATGAACCCCGCTACCACCAACCCCCGCGGAAACCGGGCGTGGAGCCGTGGTGGGTGAAGTGGCAAGAGGCCCGTCGTCGTCGGCAGCGTGAATCGGTTGACCCCTGCGTTCTGTTAGCCCCCACAGGAAGCCTGAAAAAATGAGTTACGAAATGCCCAAAGCGGCAGTCGGTGACTGGGTGCTGTTTTTCCCGCACATTGAGGCCGAGCCCGTGCCGGCGGTGGTGGTCGCCGCCTCGTCCCGCACGCTGAACCTCATGGCCTTTGGCCGTGGCGGCGTGGTGGAAAAGCCTTCGGTTCACCACTCCACGGACCCCGGCGTGGAGGAGTTCCCGGATTGGAAGCGGTACGGGTACTGGGAACACAAGCCCGAGCCGCGTTTTGCCGTCCTTTCTGAGCGGGTGTCGCTCTTGGAGCAGAAGGTTGGGGCGAAAAAGCCCGGCGGCGGGCAATAGTAGGTAGGAGCCTGCCAGATGCCCGAGGACAACCCGCTGCGCCCCATCGTCAAACGATGGCTGGAGTGCATTAAGCAGGCCGAGAAGCACAAGGAGCCTTTCACCCGGGATGCCAGGGAGGCCATGGGCTTCTACAGCTCAGACCCCGATGCCATGTGGGGGAACGATTTCGCCCGCGGCGAGCGGGGGTACAACCGCGGCCTGAACCCGCCACCGTTTCGCATGGTGGTAAACCGTGTTTGGGAGGCCGTCCGGCTTTTCACCGCGGTGATCCACCACCGCAATCCGACTCGCACGGTGACGCCGAAGGACTACCCGATCATCGGCCCGCAGCTGCTGGGGATCTTCCCCCAGCCCCCCACGCCGCAGATGGGGCCGGACGGCCAGCCCGTGATGGGGCCTGACGGCCAGCCGGTGATGATGCCGGACCCGGGGCAGATGTTCTACCAGCAGATGCTCCAGAACCAGCAGATGATGTTTGAGAGCCGCAAGCTCGTCAGCCGCCTGCTGGAGGACTATCTGAATTACACGCCCGCCGAATTAGACCTCAAACGGCACAGCCGGAAGGTCGTCGAAGAGGCGTTTATCAAAGGCGCGTCCGTGTGGTGGCATGAGCTGTATGCGCCGCCCGGAGGGACTGTACGTTTTGCCGGCAGCTTCTTTGACTCCATCGACAACATGGTGTGGGATCCGGACGCCGACGAGTTTGAAGACATTCGCTGGGCCGCCCGCAAACGCACGCAGCCGATCGACGAAGTGGCCGCCAAGTTTGGCTTGTCCCGCGAGGATTTGAAGGGGCACATCGAATCGTACTCGTCCAGGGCGGAAGAGCGCAACCGTGGATACGAACAGCGCCGCAAGACCGGCAAGACGAACGACCTCATCTGCTACTGGGAGGTTTATTCCAAGACCGGATTTGGCGACCGGCTCAAGGATGCCGACAAAGACCTGCGCGGCAAGTTCGACGCGCTGGGCCCGAATTGCTACCTCGTCGTTGCGGAGGGTGTTGACTTCCCGCTCAACCTTCCGCCTGCCATGCTGCAAGAGCCGGTCGATGAGACGGGCGTGCCTCCGACGCTCTTCATGGCTGCCCAGTGGCCGATCCCGTTCTGGGCTGAACCTAACGGCTGGCCGTTCACGCTGTTGGCATGGCATGGGCAGCCTGGATACTCATGGCCCATCTCATTGATTCGCCCGGGAGTGGGGGAGCTTCGATTTATTAATTGGGCAATGAGTTTCTTGGCAACCCGCATTGCCACATCGTCCCAGACTTTGATCGGCGTAGTGAAGGCCGCCGACCCGGACATTAAAGCCAAGATCCTGGACGACAAGGCCGAGGGCGGGTTCAACATCGTAGAAATATCGGAGGCGCTGGGCCGTTCGGTCAACGATGTGATCAGCGTGTTTCAGATGCCAGGCGTCACTCAGGACATGTACAACATTATCTCCGAAGTGACCAGTTTGTTCGATAGGCGGGTGGGCTTGACCGAGCTGATTTACGGCATGACCCGTGCGTCCTTCAGGTCGGCCGCAGAGGCCACCGTGAAGAGTGAGCAGATTAGTGTGCGCCCGGACGACTATGCAAATACGCTGGAAGACGCGCTGTCCGAAGTCGCCCGCAAGGAAGCCCTGCTGGCCAGGTGGATGGTGTACCCACAGGACGTTGCTCCTTTACTGGGCCCTATGGCAGCACAGGCGTGGCAAATGCACGTTCAAAACGAAGACCCGGAAGCCATTGTCCGGGAGTATTCGTACCGCGTGGAGGCCGGGTCCGCGAGGAAGCCTAACATCGCCACCAAGACCGAGAACATGAACAACTTCATGCAGGTGATCATGCCTGTAGCACAGGGCCTTATTCAGGCAGGTCGTCCCGAGCTGTTCAACGGCGTGATGGCCCAGTGGGGCCGGATCAACCAGATGGATGTGTCGGAGTTCATGGTTCCGCCGCCACCACCGCCGCCTCCTCCGGAGCAGGCCAATGAAAATCCCGCAGGAAGTCAGTGACGCCGGGCCGGCGGCCATTCGCACGTACAAGGCCGCCATGCCTCACGGCGAGCGGTGGGCGATCATGTGCGCCCTGCAAACGCCACCCGGCACCAAGGGGACCGACCGCGCCTTTATGGAGGGCCGCATGAGCGGCCAGCAGCTGGACGGCATGCCGGTCGGCCAAGCCAAATGGATGTCACGGGAGGCCAAGGCGGCCGGCATCAACATTTCCGGCAAGTACTACTGCGGCGGCTTGGCGGACTCCCGCGCGTGGCGCGATCCGGAGGCGTGGGTGTCTTCTTCAGACGATGTGCTGCGTGTGGCCCGCAAGCGCAACCGAAAGGTGGATGGCGTTGTCTCCTATGACCCTCCACCCGAAGCGCCAAAAAGAACGCTTCTGTCCGAGGGCATCATCCGTGACGAGATGCGCAAGGAACGCAAGAAGCACCCGCGGGCCAAGGCCGGCGAGCTGCGGGAGAAGATTATCGACAGGCACGCCTACCGAGTGAAGGGACGAAACGTCTGACATGCCAAGCGTCAAAATCTCCTCGCTGCCGGTTGGCGTGGCGGAAGCCAACGCCGTCCTCATTGTCAACAACGCCGGCAACACCCAGACCACCCGGGTGACTGCCGGCGCCATTGCGGCGCTCTCTGGGCCTGTGCATTCGGTCGCTGGCCGCACGGGGGCTGTAGCGATTACCGCCGGAGACCTTGCGAACTTTAATTCCGTGGCGGCAAGCGTCTGCGGAACGGCGTCTCCGGTGTCGTCGGTCAACGGCGTCACGGGGGCCGTCAGCCTCAGTGC